>MDTG01359912.1_pt1 | contig 12237 bp, 12 predicted proteins | sample 811421 | NCBI WGS metagenome assembly MDTG01 (sample SAMN05326645, study PRJNA326480) | marine metagenome | isolation source: seawater | place: Pacific Ocean: South East | collected 2011
CAAAGGAGTACCAAGCCTTATCAAGGCGCTCAATCTGGTCAATCGCCGCTGCAAAGTGTTCATAGAAGTCAAAGATGTCAGCGCCGCCTTGCCGATTGCCAAAGTCGTGCAATATTGCGTGGATCACAAAGGCTGGTCTTATTCCGAGTTGCCGATTGTCTCGTTCTTTCATCAGGCGCTTGCCATGATCCACGAGAAACACCCTAAAATTATCACCGGCGCGTCGGTGCACAAAGTGCCCGAAAGTCTGGCAGCCTGCGCCGAATTCACCGATTCGCATTACTTCCTGCCACGCATTGATGCACTCACCGAAGAGCTAGTGGCCGATGCACGCATGCGCAAAGTGAAAATCATTGCCTGGACAGCGCGCGACGAGGCCGAAGTAGAGCAGGCAAAGCAATTCGATATTGATGGCATTATCGCCGCTGATCCTAGCTGGGTATGAGTGATATAACGCCGGACGATCTGCTGGAGGCCTATGCAAATGGGTATTTTCCCATGGCAGAAGACCGGCATGATGACGCATTCTTCTGGATCGAACCGGAAGAACGCGGTGTTATCCCGCTCGATACCTTCAACATTCCCCGCGGTCTGAGAAAAACACTGCGCGACAACCCCTTCACCATCCGCGTAGATAGCGCCTGCGAGGAGGTCATTATCGCCTGTGCCAATAGCCGCCGCGAAACCTGGATTAATGACGAGATCATCGAACTCTATAGCCGCCTGCACCATCGCGGCCATGTGCATAGTGTGGAATGCTGGCAAGATAATGCTCTAGTCGGAGGGTTGTATGGTGTCTCGATTGGGGCGGTATTTTGCGGTGAAAGCATGTTTAGTCGCACTTCGCAGGCCAGCAAGGTGGCACTAGTGCATCTGGTCGAAATTCTCAACGAGGCAGGCTATACCCTGCTCGATACACAGTTTGTCAACGACCATCTCAAACAGTTCGGGGTGCAGGCCATTCCACAAGCCGACTATATGAAAAAGTTGGAAAGCGCTTTGAAGGTAGAGCCTAACCCTTCCAGCCTTTTCTCCACGGTTTCGTTACGCAAAGGTTGGGCAACCGGCTCTAATAGCAATTCCACCTGATCATCCTGCAGGCGTAACGACGCATGGTTAAGATTGCCAGCCAAACCCCCGCTCAGCTGGAACGCTAGATTCAATGCGGTTCCCACCGCTTTTGCCCACAACCGTTCATGCTCATCCAGCAACGACAGCACACCTGATTCATGCTTCCATTTGCTGTGATAGCGATGATACAGCGCCAGCGCCAGCATGATGCGCTCCTTATGATTCGCGCCTTTTAGCGAGGATTGCAGCACACGGTTAAATGCCCACTCGCCACGGAAATTCGGGTCGATCGGCCACGCCACCTCGCCTAGCAGGCAGGCCGTGCGACGCAGACGGTTACGCTGATTATCATCATGCACAAAAATAGGGTTCAGCCATTCAAAGACCTCACGGGCATAATGATCGCCGCGCCCCGAGAACGAAGCCAGTTCGAGTGCGGAAGCTATCAATGCGTCTTGCTGACGCGTTACATCATCAAGCGTACTGTATAAATACCCCTCACGAATGCCGCTCACGCTAAATAGCACGTCCTCACAGCCAGAATGCTCCAACAGATATTCCAGCGCTTTTGCCGCAGGCACCATGCTGCTTGCGCGCTTGCGTGGCACACCGGGCAAGTCTGCAATCGCATCTACCGACATCGGTGCCAAACGATTGACAACCGCGCTAATAGTCGAACGCGACAAGGTATATTCATGCAAGATAGGCAGGGGATAGCCTGATTTTTTCATATGCAACTTAGCGATGGTACGAAAACTACCCCCCACACCATAAAAGGTCGGCACGTGCTTTTCGTCCAGCCAATCCACATGGCGCAATTCGCGCTCCATTACTTCAGGAATGCGCTCCCATTGGCCATCTACCTCATCCGCCAGCCGTAGCGCCCCCAGCCGGGTGGTCACGCGTTCTTTCAGCTCGCCATGCTCGATATAGCCCAGCTCCATACTGCCGCCACCCATGTCGGCAATCACACCGTGAGGCTGGTGAATAGAGGCCACTACGCCACGCGCCGCATATTCGGCCTCCAACTCGCCGCTGATCACACGTACATCCACGTTAAAACGGCGTTTTATCTCGGCCACAAAGGCTTCGCCGTCCTCAGCATCGCGCACCGCCGCCGTTGCCATGATTGCAAGCGAAGTCAATTCCAGCCGCTCTGCCATAAGCAAAAACCGACCCAGCGACGCATAGGCTTTTTCTACACCTTGCGGGTTCAAACGCCCTGTCTGGCTAAGCCCTTTGCCAAGCGCACAGAAATGTTTTTCGTTATACAAAGGCAATGGCACACGCGTTAGCCCGTGATACACCACCAGCCGCACCGAATTTGAACCAATATCGATAACCCCGACCGTGTTGTCGTGCAATGCAGGCAGGCGTTGCCCATTGCTCATAGGCGAGGTGTTATGCGACATCAGCTGACTTTCTTGCGGCTCTTACTTTTGCGCGGGCGCATAATGTTGGCTGGCATTTTGCCTTTCTTCAGCGCTTTACCACGGCCAGAAAGACTCGGGTTATTCATAAAATATTCATGCGCGGAGAAACTACTATCACTGTATGGCACACGATGGTACTCACCGTCCTTATCCAGCAACCAGCTATTTTTCTCATCGCGCAAATTGGCCACCATAATCTGGTCCAGTACCTGCTCATGTACCGTCGGGTTAGTAATCGGCACCATAGCCTCAACGCGATGGTCAAAATTGCGCACCATCCAGTCCGCCGAGGAAATATACACTTTGGCCTCTGGCGAAGGCAGGGCATGCCCGTTACCAAAGCAGAAAATGCGTGAATGTTCCAAAAAGCGCCCAACGATGGTTTTGACACGAATATTATCAGAAAAGCCCGGGATACCAGGGCGCAGCACACAAATGCCCCGCACCACCAGATCGATCTGCACACCTGCCTGACTGGCCGCATATAACGCATCGATAATGCGTGGATCCACCAGCGAGTTCATCTTCGCCCAGATACAGCCAATCTTGCCTTCCTGTGCAAACTGGATTTCTTTCTCAATCGCACGAATCAGGCTGTTACGTAATGCATGCGGCGCCGCCGAAATTTTCGCAAATCGCTTGGGCTTGGCATAACCGGTAATAAAATTAAACAGATACGATGCATCCTGGCACAGCGACGGGTCACAAGTGAAATACGACAAATCGGTGTATACTTTTGCGGTATTCGGATGGTAATTGCCGGTGCCAAAATGCACATAAGAGCGCAGCTTGCCCTCCTCTTTACGTACTACCAGCGAAATTTTCGCATGCGTCTTCAGCGTGACAAATCCATACACCACCTGCACGCCTGCGCGCTCCAGATCACGTGCCCAGCGCAAATTCGCTTCTTCGTCAAACCGTGCCTTCAACTCGACCAGTGCCGTCACTGCCTTTCCATTCTCAGCCGCTTCAATCAGTGCCTTGATGATAGGTGAGTCATTACTGGTACGGTACAAAGTCTGTTTGATCGAAACCACATCCGGGTCTTGTGCAGCTTGGTGCAAAAACTGCACCACCACATCAAAGCTTTCATACGGGTGATGAACCACAATGTCTTTATTCTGGATAGCGGCAAAACAATCGCCGTTAAAATCGGTAATGCGCTCAGGAAAACGCACCTCAAACGGCGTAAATTTCAAATCCGGCACGTCCGTATCATACAGCTCATCGAGCTGGGACAGACCGATCATGCCTTCCACGTGCACAATGTCATGCCGGCTTGCCGGCAAATGATCGAGCATGAACTGCACCAGACTGTCACTGGTGCCAACACTGGTTTTCAAACGCACCACACGCCCACGCCGGCGCTCTTTCACCGCGTTTTCGAAATAACGCACCAGATCTTCTGCTTCTTCTTCAATGTCCAGATCACTGTCGCGCACAATGCGGAATAGCGCGCTGTCCTGCAGCTCAAAGCCCGGGAACAGCTGATCGAAGAAAAGCGATATAATATCTTCCAGCAATATGAAGGTAGGCTGTCGTTTGCGTGCCAGTCGCACAAAGCGTTTCATTTTGTTAGGCAGAGTGATCAGTGCCGTTTGCTGACGTTTCTGTTGTGTCTGCGTGAGCTCGAATATAAGCGCCATTCCGAGATTTGGGATAAAGGGAAATGGATGCGCGGGATCAATCGCAATCGGTGTCAACACCGGAAAAATATGATGCAGAAAATAGTCTTTCAGCCAGCGTTTGTCAGCCTCGGTCAATGCGTCTGGCGAGGCTACCAGAATATGTTCTTCGGCCAGCGCGTCACGTAATGACAACCAGCATTGCTGTTGCTGGTCCATCAACTCAGCCGCACGCGCATGGATAAGGCGCAATTGCTGACCTGCCGTCAACCCATCGGCACTGGTTTTATCCACCCCGTGACGCACCTGGTCTTTCAATCCGGCTACGCGCACCATATAAAACTCGTCCAGATTATTGGCAGAAATGGACAAAAACTTCACACGTTCCAACAACGGGTTGTTTGGATTACACGCCTCTTCCATCACACGGAAATTAAAAGATAACCATGATAGCTCGCGGTTGAAATAACGTGCCCGCGGACGCTCAAAATGTGCATCAATTTGTTGTTCTGTAAGACGGCTTAATTTTGTCATAGCGAATTCTTCTTGTCTGCCTTGGCGTGGCTGTGCTACCACCACATTATAATTATTTGTTTAACCAGCATATAATCATTTTAACCCTTACAACGCAACTGTGAACCGCCTGTGAAACGTCTATATATATTGCGCCACGCCAAGGCCGAATTGGGCGATGCCAACACGCAAGACAAAGAGCGTGACCTTGCGCCGCGCGGACGGGAAAATGCAGCCGCACTCGGCGCCTATTTGCAAGCAGAGGGACTTATCCCACAAAAAGTCTATAGCTCCGACGCCAAGCGCACGCGCGAAACACTCAAAAGCCTGCAAAGCGGTTTAACGGATAAACTGGATGTTACCTATACCGATTCGCTGTATCTGGCGTCGGCAGGCGATATATTACGTGAATTACAAGACACCAATCCAGATCAGGATGCGGTCATGATCGTAGGCCATAACCCCGGGCTGCATCATCTCTCGCTTATGCTGGCGGCCGAAGCCCTGACGGAAGACGGAATAGACACACTGACTATGAAGTTCCCAACATGCGCGCTGGCTATTATGCAGCTAAACATTGATAGCTGGGATAAAATAGAACCCGGCAGTGCAGTACTGGAGCGGTTTCTAACCCGCCACGATATTAGCTAGCCGCCTCGCCTTTTATCTCTATTCCCACTTCATTAAGTGCATCGCCCAGATTTTGTAAGGTAAGAGGCTTTACGACATACGCATCAGCACCCGCCTTCAGCGCATGCTCGCGGTTGGCATCACCTTGCTTTGCAGTACACATAATCACTTTAATCTGCTTTCCCGCATCGCTTTCCCGCAGCAGTTCCAGAAAATCAATACCGTCAATATCCGGCATCATCCAATCCAGCAAAATGACATCGCAATCATTGGAGGCGACATATTTAAGCGAATCTTCTACATTTTCTGCGGTATGCACGTTGAAGCCCATATCCTCCATGATATAGCGCGCTACGGTGCAATTGTTGCTGTTATCATCAATCACCAAACAATGTAACACGTGAACTTCTCCCCACTTAATATTCCTATATTCTAACTGAATTTATGCACAAGTGCATGCAATGTTTGCATGATTTCGTCACGCACTTCCGCGTCACGCTCCTGTAGCCGCTGGTGAAATATAACATAAAGGGTGTCTATATGCTTGCGAATCACCAATAAACGGAACTTATTCATTTCATCAATGGTATGCAGAAAATCAACCAATGACTTGCCCACTTCCGAGCCAAGTGGGAAACTAAATGTGCCTGCCTGCGCCTTAACACCAAAAGCCAGTTCGCGTAAATCATCCAGTGCCTTTTCATCGGTCAAATCTGCAGCCAACGCTTCGTAGGCATGTTCCATTTGATTCAAATCCACGAGCACCCACTCCACAAAATCACCGCGTGCATGGGTCAGCACTTCCTGCGCACGCCTGACATTCTCCTCGTTTAAGATATCGCTGGCAGCCATATCATCAAGCTTTTGGCGCAAACTATAATCAGGCGGGCGCACTTCAATATCCATACCGTGCACGTGGTAGATGGTACGGTCGCCTAATTTTCTGGCAGTCTTTTCCATCTCTTCGGCTGGCAATCGGCGGTCGGCTCCGCCCGGTGGCAACGGAGCACGGCGACGTCTGTCGGGGCCTGCGAATGCATCAAAGCGGATAAAGGAACGTGGGTTGTCTATAACCTGAATAATGCGATGACTCAGTGTTTTTGCCGTGAAAGGCTTCACCAGATATTCCGTCACACCCGCATCGCGTGCCTTTTCCACATGTGCAATATCTGCATGCCCCGTAAGCATAATAATCGGCATATTACGTTTAGGCGAGTCTTCTGCCGTGCGCATAAAGCTCACAAAATCGATGCCACTCATCGGCTCCATCGGCCATTCCGTAATCACCAGATCGATTGCATGCTTCTTTATAATGTTAACTGCCCGGTCTCCGCTTTTAGCAACATGGACAGTTTCGAACCCAAAACTATGCAGCAGTTTTTTGGTAATAGACGACATGCGCGCGTCAGGTTCAGCCAGTAAAAGCTGAATCTTCGCCAGCTTGTTACGCAGCTTGCGCAATGCCATTTCGTTAAGGGGAGACGTACTAGCCATGGGTACTCCACTCCTGCATTACTTCACGGACTAAAGGCAAGGTAATCGCGCGCTGCTGCGCCATCGCCTGCTCATCCAAGCGTACAACAAGGTCAGCCAGCGCCTGCGCTGATCGTTCACAGCGCCGTAATATAAAATCGATGATATCGGGCGACACACGTATCTGGCGGTCTGCAAATTGTTTCATCAAAATACCGCGCATCACCATATCGTCGGGTTGCTGCAATTCGGCAAACGCAATCGCTGCCATACGCGAACGCAAATCAGGCAACGCAATCGGCAGTCGGTTCAGCGGCTGCTGACTGGTCAATAACAGCCATTTCTGCTCGCTGCGTACATGGTTGAGCAAATGAAACAGCGCCTCTTCGTCGTGCAATTGCTCCACATCCTCCAGCACCAATGCGTCATGCCCTTCCAGCCACTCTTGCGAGCTATGCGTTGCTAATTGGTCAATCGGTACAAACCGCGCTTTGGCCTGCTCTGCCCAGATATGTGCCAGATGGCTTTTTCCTGCATGGCGCGGGCCGACCACGCTCATAAAGGGCTCCACCCAGTGCGGCCAGCGCACCACCATGTCATAGGCATGGCGGTTACTTGCCGACACAATAAAATCCTCCCTGCCATACGCAGGGGGATGAGGGGGCAAACCAATAGCCAGCTGCGACACGCGTTCCTCTACTTACAGTTCTATTTATTCAGCATCCGCTGCCGATGATTTGTCAGAATGCTCTTTATAGAGCGAGCTATGCTGGTAACGCTCAATGGCAAACCGCACCAACACACCGATCATGGCGGTCACGGGCACCGCAATCAGTACACCTACAAACCCTAGCAACGTACCACCGGCCAACAAACCAAAAATAATCCAGGCCGGATGCAGACCGACTTTATCACCCACAATTTTGGGGGTGAGGAAATTGCCTTCCACCACCTGCCCAAAGACATAAACACCCAACACAATCAATACCGGGTCAATCGTATCAAACTGCAAATAAGCCATACCGACAGCCAATATGCCCGCTACAATCGTGCCCAGATACGGAATGATAATGAGCAATCCACCCAACAAGCCAATCAGCACGCCAAAATCAAGCCCGATGATGGTCAACGCAATGGCATAAAATACACCGAGAATGGCCGCCACCATCATCTGGCCGCGGATAAACTGCGCTACTTTAGCATCCATCTGCTCTACGAGGCTACGGATAGTGTCGGCATGTTCACGCGGCAGCAATCCTTCGATACGCTCTACCAGACGGTCCCAGTCGCGCAGCAAATAGAAGGAAACAATCGGCGTGATCAACAGCAGCGATAAAAGGTTCAGGAATGCCGCACCGGATTTAAGCACGCCACCCAGAATGCCACCCAGCACACCAACGGCCTTGCCCGAAACATCACCCAAACTGGAGCGAACGGACTCCAACTGGCTGTAATTTAAAACGCCCTTCCACTCCTGCAGCAAAGGCTGCAGCTGTGTGCGTACCGCTTCCACATAGTCAGGCAGTTTTTTCACCAGTTCCACACTTTGCTGGTAGAGCAATGGCCCTAAGATCATGCACACGATAATTAAGATTAGGAAAAAGATCGAAGTAATACAAATCGCCGCCCAATGCCGGCTCATGCCCCATTCTTCGCATTTATCCGCCAGCGGATCCAGAAAATACGCCACCAGAATGCCTACCACAAAAGGCAGCAAAATAGGCTCCACCGCATTCAAGAACCAAATGAATAGCAGCAGCAATGCCAGCCAGAAGAGTGCAACCTTGTTGATATGCATGAGCGATCCTTCCCTAACGCGCTGCAATCGACCAGCCACCTGGTTGCGGTGTTACCCGCAGGCCTTGCTGCTGTAATTTGCGTGCCAGCAGATCCAATGAGCCTGTGTAGAACAACGTAGCTTTCGCGTTCTGAATCGAAATCTGCCCTACCTGCAGATCAATCACCTCATCGATATCTTTCATGGTTTCCTGCACCTGCACCCAATCCGATAGCCGCATAAAATCAACACTCACCGGAATGCTCTCGGCTTGCGCGATACTACGCTCTTTCACGGTTGCATATTGCATGGCCGCCTCACGCAGCACCGATGCCGAAGCAGTCGCCGCATCTACCAGCACCGAGGAGGGCGGTGCACTTGCACTTTTTGCTTCAAAATAATAATCGCGCACGCGGTCGGTGGCAGGCCCCAAGCGACGGGTGGTCACCAATACCCCGGGGGGCTGGCGGTTGGCTTCATAGGTCGCCAACACAATCACCACCTCTTTTGCGCCGTAACGTTCGGCCAGCGGGCGCAGCGTTTCAAAATCACGCGATAGCACGTTGCTGGCATCCACGGTTTGCACATCCGTCGGGTCACCGTATGGTAGCACCAACTTTCCTTCGCCTTTTTGCAAGGCAGTGCTGTTCCAGATGCTACGCCATATATTGTCACCTTCCCACAAATACAGCTCCTCACCATCATCCAGCACGGGCAGAACCAATAACGCATTCATCTCAAGCGGTGCAGCGGGTTTATCACTTTGATTCAACAACTGGCGCAGCTGTACATCCGACAAGGATACATTCACCAGCGCCTGATAGCGGTTATTTTCCAGATAACGTTCCTGTGCAATCTCATACCCACGGATATATTGCGCAATCTCCTGATCGCTCAGACTGGTCGCCACCTGATAGGCGCGGTCCGGGTCCAGCTTGTGCAGGCTGAGGAAAAAAGCCCGTTTCTGTGCGTATTCCAGCGCACGCACCTGGGCGTCCTGCGGGCTGGTGCCAGTGACATCGGCGATCACTTCAATCGTGTCAACGGCCGCCCATGCTACCTGACCACATGCCATAATTGCAGCACTTATGACTGCGGCAATCCATTTAATATACTTGTCAGCCATGTTCCCATGTCCTATGAATGCGAGGAATTATAAGTAATTGATTATCGCAAGTGGCCACAAAAGACAACCATTCCGACCAGTCAACCTATGCCGATGCAGGCGTGGATATTGACGCTGGTAATGCACTGGTAGAGCGCATCAAGCCATTGGCCGGCGCCACCCAGCGCAAAGGCGTGATGGATAGCATTGGTGGATTTGGTGGTTTGTTCGACCTGAAAGCCACACATTACAAAGACCCCGTGCTGGTTGCCGCAACCGATGGCGTCGGCACCAAACTGGAATTGGCCGCAATCGCTGAAGACCATACCACGATTGGTATTGATCTGGTGGCCATGTGCGTGAATGACCTTGTCGTGCAAGGCGCAGAACCGCTCTTCTTCCTTGATTATTTCGCATGCGGAACATTATCAGTAGATCAGGCCGCTGCCGTTGTGCAAGGCGTGTCAGATGGCTGCCGTCAGGCAGGCTGTGCGCTTGTGGGCGGTGAAACCGCAGAAATGCCCGGTCTCTATCAACCCGGCACCTATGATCTGGCTGGCTTCTCGGTTGGCGCGGTGGAACGCGATGGCATCTTGCCAAAGAAAGCCGCATTGAAAGAAGGCGACGTGCTGTTAGGGCTTACTTCAAGCGGCATCCACTCCAATGGATTTTCGCTGGTACGCCACGTCATGAAAAAAAATAGCATCGATTATCTGGGGCCTGCACCATTCGATAATAACCGCCAGATGGTTGATTGCCTGCTCACCCCGACACGTATTTACGTTAAATCCTGTCTGGATGCGATTGCCCAAGGGGGGGTGAAAGCGCTGGCGCACATTACAGGCGGCGGGCTGAGCGAGAATATTCCGCGCGTATTACCCAACCATTTGGGCGCACATATACAGCTCGATAACTGGGAGCTGCCTGCCGTGTTCAATTGGCTGGCACATACGGGTCACGTGGCAGAAGAAGAAATGCTACGCACCTTCAATTGCGGTATTGGCATGGTGATCGCCGTCGAGCCAGACAAACAAGCCAGCCTGACCCGCCTGCTGGAAAATGCAGGTGAAACCGTGATTACTCTGGGTGAAATTACCCCGCACGACCGGCATGCCGTCACCTATCAGGGCGCGTTGCTATGAGCAAACGCGTCGCCGTTCTGATTTCGGGCAGCGGTTCTAATCTTCAGGCGCTGATAGACGCAGTCGAGGCCGACAAAAACCACCCTGCAGAAATTGCCTTAGTGGTGTCAAACAAAGCAAATGCCTATGGTTTGGAACGCGCCGCTTTCCATAACATAGAGGCGTGCGTATTGGATAACACCCAGTTCGATAGCCGTGAGTCCTATGATGCAGCCATGCATGATCTGTTGGAAAGCCATGCGATTGATCTGGTATGTCTGGCGGGTTTTATGCGTCTGCTCACCGCTCCTTTTGTGGACGCATGGCACGGCCGCATGCTGAATATTCACCCGTCACTTTTGCCGTCTTTCAAGGGGCTGCACACCCACCGCAACGTATTAGAAGCAGGCATACCATTCACGGGCTGTACCGTGCATTTCGTCACACCCGATATGGATGCCGGCCCCATCATCCTGCAGGCAGCAGTGCCGGTAGAGCAAAACGACACTGAAGACAGCCTTGCCAAACGTGTGCTAACCTACGAACATCAGTGTTATCCGCAGGCATTGCGCTGGGTCGCCGAAGGCCGCATCGCGCTAGAAAATAATCGCGTCAAACGAAAAGGGGCAGCCGAAGCCGCCCCTGGGATTATACATCCACTGCTAGATTAATTAGCCAACCAGCTCGGTACCGCTAAAGAAGTATGCGATTTCGATCGCTGCATTCTCTGGGCTGTCCGAACCATGCACCGAGTTACGCTCGATGCTCTCGCCAAATTTCTGGCGGATGGTGCCTTCTGCGGCTTCGCTAGGATTGGTTGCACCCATCAGCTCGCGGTTTTTCGCTACTGCATTATCGGCTTCCAGCACCTGCACAACTACCGGCTCTGATACCATATATTCAATCAGATCGTTATAGAATGGGCGCTCTTTATGGACAGCGTAAAACTCACCTGCCTGCAGGCGGCTCATACGAATGCGTTTTTGTGCTACAATGCGGAAACCATTGGCTTCAAACATTGCGTTGATTTCACCAGTCAGATTGCGTGCGGTTGCATCTGGTTTGATGATCGAGAAAGTACGTTCCAATGCCATGTCTTAACCCTTCAATTTGGAGTAAAATAACTAAAGTGAGCGCTTTATACGCATTCATATTGCGGCGGGCAACCTTTTTTCCTGCCCTCGAACAGGTTTGACAGCAATCGCGCTCTCACCCATAATAAAAGCGGGAGGCATCGCACGCATATGCGGCATTATCACCTTATTGTAAGTATGGTTTGCGCATGCAGCTTGCTAGCGGGCTGCTCCGCCCTGGATCGCCTGCGTGATCGCGCCCCCCAACCCGGCAATTTCAATGCAAGTCTGGCCTCGGAATATTATGCTTATGCCGAAATGCGCGCCGAGCAGAAAGATGCTGGTGATGCAGAATTTTTCGCCTATCGCGGCCTAATGGCCACCGATGGAAAACCCGTTCCACCACTGCGCCCCAC
>MDTG01057035.1_pt1 | contig 12236 bp, 4 predicted proteins | sample 811421 | NCBI WGS metagenome assembly MDTG01 (sample SAMN05326645, study PRJNA326480) | marine metagenome | isolation source: seawater | place: Pacific Ocean: South East | collected 2011
ACAACAACAACAACAACAACCAGTCAACAGACACGGGAGAAACAACTCACAAAGGCCGCTCAATCCTGCGTTCATTAAGAAGGCCAACTCGGATGTGGATATCGTGAAAACACCTCTGCCATTGAAGAAACCTCTCACAAAAACAACAACGACTGTACCAAAAGCGGGAAGAAAATTAGTGAAAGCGGCGGCGACGAGAACAACCGAGAATAAAAAGAAATGGGTCGAAGAAATCGAGCCAGGCGTGTTCTTGACGTTTACAATGCTCGATGCTTTGCGCACAACGGTTACGCGAGTTCAATTTGCCAGGCGCGTGTTTGAAAACGATGCGCAGGGACTAAAATGGTGGCAGGAGAATAGAGCGAGGATATTTCGAGACCGAAATCTAGCCGCGCCTACGAAATAGTAGCAGCAGCAGCATTAGTAGTTAGTTAGTTAGTAAGTAGTAGTATGTTGTGGTAGTAGTAGTAAGTAATACAGGTGTAGCATACACATTTAGAGAGCGCCTATAGTAAAAGTCTACGTGTAAATAATTATAAAAGCACAGCATCTCACGCCTCCTCCTCTTCCAAATTCGACGACGACGACGAAGGTTTCCCCCACAACAAAACAATAAACGCAAAAGCGATGAAATCGTAAAAAAAATGCGTGAACATCGCGCTCCCTAACCCATCGTGCAAGTACTCCCACCCAAATAAGAACCCAGCTGCGGTTGCCCAAACCTGATATGCCGGCGTAATCGCGTGCAACGCGCCAAATATGACTGATGTCGCCCCTAAACTCGCATATGTCGCCACTTCTGCGCCCCCTAACCCTCTCTCCAGAATCCCATTCGAAAGAAATGGCATCAAAAAGCCTCTAAACAATGCTTCTTCTCCAATCCCCGCGCCTAAACTCAACATCAAAATCCCGTTTGCGCCGGTCGGCGCGACATTTGGTATCACGCCGTCCACCATAATCTCTTTCACCTCTTTCACGAATTCCACTTTTTCATCCACAAGCAATACTACCGCTAGCGATAGCAGCAAAGGAATGGACCAAATCGTTGCCATGTCGGGGTTAAAAACGAAAATTTGTGCGAATAAATCTGGATGGATGTTGAGATAATCGCATCCGGTTTGCGACGCAGCGGCCATCACGATATAAAACGTGACCGAGGTGAGCAAAAACTGTCCGGGGTTTGCTTCGCCGTATTCTCGCGCCTCCTCCTCCGATAACGGCCCCGGTGGATCGTCCTCGGTCCACAGGTTCACTCTTCCTCCTCGTCGTTTCTCGCATCTCGTTCTTCGCATCTTCCTCGTCGCGATACCCAAAGCGCTTTCGCGTCGACAATTTAGGTGATTCCCTTCCCCTAAAAGCGATGTCGTCGTCATCGTCGGTCGTCTTCTCCCGCGACGCTGGACGCGCACGGACGGCTTCCTCCTTCCCCGTCCGCTGTTGCTCGCGACGACGCTCGAAGAAAACGACCCCCCCGCGGGGCCGTTTGGCACCGCCACACCAGCGGTGAGATGGTGGTGGTGCATCGCCTTCTTCGCTTCCTTTTTTTTGGAGAGAAAAAAGAGGGAAAGAAAAGAGGGAAAGAAAAGAGGGAAGAAAAATATGGTGAAAACTCTTGGGCGGGAGATGTAGAACGTAAAATATCAAGATGATGTTTCATTGGAGAGAATTACATTCTCAGTACGTAGTTGAATCTTAGTAATCAACTTAATTCTAAGGAGGATTTCTGTTGAAAGTATGGTTGTACAATCGGCACCACTTTACGCGGGAGCTTTCCTTCGCCAGTAGTTATAACACGTACCGCAACAACGCTTTCCTTTGGCGTCGTTCGGGACGTTTGCGTTCTCGGGAACTTTACGGATAGCGCGAGCATTGGAACCGTGTTTGTGGCAGTCGTACTCGTTCTTTCCGGCGAAGTAGCACTCGATTTCTTCTCCCATACTTTCTTCTTCTCGATCGTCACCGTCGTCATTACCATAGTCACCGCGGGGGTAATAATCACTTTCGTCGTCATCGCTTTCATCATCGTTCAAGATGATAAAGCCGTTTGGCAATCGCAACCCATCGACATCGTCGTATACCCCATCGCTCTCACTTTCGTCCTCGTAATCATCATCATCATCATCATCATCTTCTTCTTCTTCTTCCGCGCGTCCTTCCCGTCGGTCCTCCCGAGGTCGTTTCCGCAGAAGTTGCGAACGAACGACGGTCATCTCCGGTCGTCGTCGTCCTTTTACGAAGAGAGAGAGAGACACACACACACACACCGTTGTGTGTAAATCCTCTTTTTGTCAATCTTTCATCTGCACGCGTCCTCCCTCTCTCAACGCATCCCAAAAGCGTACCACGAACGAGCGAACCACCACTACCACCACGCGCGCGGTGGTTCGCTCGTGCCAGAAGCGCGTCGTCGTCCGTCGTCGTCGTCTCGTATCCTTTGGAGATACGGGAATTTTTTGTCAATTTTTTAGGTAAAGAAAATGGACAGAAAAATTTAGGGTATTAAACGAAAAGAGAGAAAGAAAAAGGGAAGGGAAAAAAGAGTCATAAAAAAACCCGCTCTTTCCTTCTCCCACTGTGTTTGTTGTATGACGACTTCGACGACGAAGGCACGAGGAGACGGCTTCCGTCCAAAATTCGCCTACCTCGACCTGGAGGTCGACAACCACCGAGCGAAACACGCGCTCGCGCGCGAGTTCGTCAAGCACACGGATTTGAGATACCACTGGACGTCGAAAGTGTTGAGAGAGTTAGGTGGAGGGGAGAAAACGAGAGTGAAAGAGATGTTCGCGAGCGACTACGAGTGGTCGGAGAAAGGCAACGGGGAGATCGAACTCGAACCGGCGGCGGAAGAACGCGTGGTGTTCGAACTGTTCTGGGAGAAAGCGCCGCTGGCGTGCGAGAATTTCGCGCACTTGTGCGCTGGGGATAAAGGCACGTCGAAGACGTTTGGAGGCGTCCCATTTCATTACAAAGGCTGCATTGTTCACCGGTGCGTGAAATCGTTCATGCTTCAATCGGGCGACTTTGTCCACAACAACGGCACGGGCGGCGAATCGATCTGGGGGAAGAAGTTCAAAGACGAGTTAGGCGGATTAAAAGGAAAACACGACGACATGGGCGTCTTATCCATGGGAAATACCGGTAAAAATAGCAACGGAAGTCAATTTTTCATCACACTCGGGCCGGCGAAACAGTGCGACGGAAAACACGTCGTCTTCGGGAAGTGCGTCAAAGGCGAAACATTACTCAAGAGAATAAACGAGGAGTTGGCGAGGGATAGTGGAGAGACAACCGAGTTACCAAAACGAGAGATTCGTATCGCCGACTGTGGGGTTCTTGAGTAAACAAATACGAGAGTCCTCTCGCGCGTTAGAAGAAAGTAGTAGCAAGATGAGTAGTAGTAGTAATAATGATCTGTATTAGTACCTACACGTAGTGGTGGTGTAATGATATAATATAACATAATATTGTATAATAAATGCTAACGGTGTGCGTGGTTGCGTGGTGGTGGTGATGGTGGTGATGGTGATGATGATGAATTAATTAAGTTACAATCGCCGGTGTCAACGATTCATGGATTTTTCCGAGCGCTTGCCAAGTCCCCACGTACAACAATTCCTCCCCATCTTCTTCCGCGTACGGAACGATGTCTTGTTTGCACAAAACGAGAACCATATTCTTTGCGTTTTCAACCACGGCTTCGATCAATGCTTCACCTCTCGCATATTTCTTCGCTTCAGCGAAGCGATCGAGGACGGCTAACCACGTTGGCACAAACGCCTCTGGATCTTCCGCTTTCATCGGCGCCGCATATTGAAGAAAGGATTTAGACACGCACGTGATAATAATAGTCGCCGTTCTTTCCCACGCGTTGCTATTGTCGTCGTATCGCTGGCCGTCGTTGGCGATTTGTCGAACGTTTTCGCTCGCGTGTTTCAACAAAGGCGTCAACGTGTGATGAAACAACGCCAACCAATGCTCCGCAGGTGCGTCAAATGCTTCCGCCGAGAGCAAAGTATGTTGCAATGTCAACACGGCGTCGTCTCGTACTGCACTTCGCTCGTCTTCGCTCGCGAAACGCGCGAGTTCTTTGGCTAAATCGCCCCACGCACCGGCGAGGATTTCAGAACGCAGTTCGTTCGAACAATCCGCCGATCTCGAGCGTTCGCACAAAGCGTCGTTTGCATCTTTGAGCAAACTCAAAGCCTTGATCGAACGTTCTTCACCACCTCTGCTACTATCAACAAACGCGCACGCACTCTCGATGAGCGCGCGCGCGTTCGACGCGTTGATGTTGGATCCAGATTCCATGATAAAGCTCAATGCATCGAAGCCAGAAGCCGAGGCTTTCGGGTGACGCGAGGACGCTGCCAAGAGTTTGCAAATGGTATCCCACCCTCTGGCAGTTTTAATGTGCAAAGGCGCGCATTGTCGAACGAGAAGGTTGAGCGATTTCGCGATGCGTTCGAAGAATGCATCTGCAACTTGCGGCTCTAGAGAGAATAAAACGCGCAACGCATCTATGGCGTGGTCATCCGCGACGCCGTTTGCCCCCGCTGCGGTTGAGCTTGCATTTACATCCTCGTGACTGTGCAAGCGACTTTGCTCTGGAAGAACTCTACGCACCACTCGCAAAAGTTCAAAGATTGCTCTTTCCACCAAAGGCGTCGGTTCTTGCGTAGCAGCGCCGACGATTGCTTTGATGTGCGACACAACTCTTGGGAGACACAACCTCGAGCGATCTTTGTTGCGATAGCACACAGAAAGCATAGCGTCGAGACAAAACAACGCAGCGTCTTCGTCGTCAGCGCTTTGAGGCGGCTGCGCTGGATCACCAGCAGCCCATGCTAACGCGGCAACTAAGTGCGCTAAACTTTCTTTGCCCAAAAATTTGGAATCAGCAAACAAGTTGGAAAACTTGCACGCTCTCGCACATGTCTCGGACTTTTCGAGCAACGCCTTTTCTCTCTCCGTCGGTTCCGGTAAACGCGCTTTTTCTTCCTCGAGGGAGTAATCGTAATCGTTCCCACCAATGAACGCAGAGAATGAGCGAAACAGTGAAGCACCTTGCGCGGCTTTCTGTCTCGTGATGAAGTCATTCGACGTGATGGGTTCTCTCTCTTCGTCTGCGTCCGTCGGCGTCGCGGCGACATCGTCTGGAACGACGCCCAATCGTCGCATGTGCAAAACACAATCCAAAACGTTACACCAACCGCGTCTCAAGTCATCACCGTGCGCGTTTGCCACGGCAAAAGCAGCTTTGGCGGCAGAACGCGTCTTGATGTCTTCGCCTAAAGCGACACCTGGTCGCAACGGGTTAATCTCAACAGCAGATTGCGCACCTTTGGTGACAAAGGCGCACATCGTCGCCACTAAATGATCGACGACGTCTGTCATACGGTGATTGGACGCAATTCTCGCAACAGCGACGAAAGCTTCAACGGAAGATTCGAGCACGTCTTCATCCGTGGCGCGTTCAAAGATGACTGCAACAGCTGCCGCAGTCGGCGCCCAAACAAGCGAAAAGACATCCGCGTCGTATTGGCGCGACTCGAATTCATCCGGAGGCGCATCAAACTTACCTTCCCCAACTTCACACGCACGCATGACATCGTGCCATGCAGAGTTGGAGAGCTTTGGCGCGGCATCGTCAGTGAGACGAATTTCGTCGGTAACAATGGAATCAAAAATGGCGACTAAAGTTTCCTTAGGCCAATCCTTGCCGCCGTTAGTACCTCGGTTGTTCCGAATAAACTGTTCGAGCGTCATTTTCTTTTTCACTTGCTTGTTGTGCGCATCCGTGTTGAGCATGATGATGGAATATGACAAAACATACGCCGAATCCGCATCGGCGCACGAATTTGGATTAGCGCCATAATATCTCGCCGCGTACACTTCTAAAATTCTCGAAATCTTTTGCGCTTCACCCGGTAATTTGAAACCGTCCAAAAACGTTCTCAACGCTTTATCAAGAGTTACGTTTTCAAAGTTGAATAAATCCGCGTACTCCTTCAAAACTTCCACTTGGAAATCCTTGGGATCGCCCAAGTATTCCCCGACGACTTCTTTATCCAAACCCGGAGCGAGCTTGAGAAACTTAGCCACGGCTTTTGCGCTTAAATTTTCAGGAAGTAAGCCGTACTCTTGCATGTAAGGGATGCCTTTCTTCGGCGAGCGATTGAAATGCTCCGCGGCAACAACGAGACGACGTTTCAACGCTCGAGATTTACGTAACCCACGCGCACGCGCGATCCCAGACGGTGCCGCGGATGCTTTGACATATTCCCACGGATCTAATCCACGCAATTCGTCACGCAACGCTGCCGGCGAGTCACCTTCTTCTTCCTCGTCGTTTTGCATAGATCCATCATCCGCGAAACCGTTGGTTGCCGTCGACGGCGCTGCCTTCATCCCACTACTCTCACCGAGCAACATGGAGGAATCGCCGCCAAGTGGAGAACTTGCACTGCTACTTTCCGCAGTTGTCGATCGAGACACCGTTCGAACGATGGCGAGTAAACCTTCCACTGAAAGCGCATTCGCACCTGAAAGTTTCGCCCCATTCGCCGGAAACGCAGAGGCGGATAAAGTAGACACGAGCTCTTCAAACACGCACGCCTTGCTCAAGTCGCAGTCAAAGTGCATGTAACAATCAGTCACAAAGTGCGGTTGTCTACACAAATCGACTACGGTTTCCAACGCGATGCGCTGCGTTTCCCTGTTGAAACCATCTGAAGAGTTCGATGACGCACCATTTGCAGCCGTTGATGCCTTATTCTTACCAGCCGCGCACAAAGGAATGAGCACGATGCGCATAAACATTTCTAATTGTAATTTAAGTTCCGAACGCATGGTTGCGTACAACATCGTGAAGCAACCACACGCCGCGGCGGCAATCGGAGGCGCCGCGTTTGGCTTCAAGCTCGTCAAAGCTTTGCACAGGTTATCTTGAATGGCAACGAAAAGCTCCGGGTATCTGTTCTTCACGCTGTTATTCGTGGCACTAGAAACTACGATGTTTTCCACAAAAGTACCGACAAGTTCGATGCCAAAGAGCATGAGCGATTGTTCACCCTCTTCACTTCTATCACCACCAGTAACGAGTGTTCTATCTGCCGGAGCTTCGCCAGCGTCTCCACCAACGGTTCCGTCTTCTCCATTCGCACTATTATCATTGATGCTTGTCGATGCACTTTTTTGCTTTGCGGCGCCTAAAGTTGCCAAACTGCTCGCTTCTATAAGCGAACACGCAAACTTGAAAATCTCCAACGCCGCGGGCAAACCGTGCGGCGCGGGTAAAGACTTCAGCTTATCGATCGGTGCACTAGTTGGTGGAGACGATGGCGTTCCAACATCGATCTTAGGCCCACCATCCTCGATGGCTCCCGGACCTCGAACTGGGTCAAAGCTCTCGTTGCCTTCGCGGTTTATCGGAGAAATGGCAATATGGTGCGGCGATCTCGGCGGGGTAGACGAAGTCAACGTGGCCTTCTTCTGTTTCTCGTCGTACATTTTTTCAAACGCCGACGCTCTTTTCGCCAACTGATCTCTCCACGTCGCCAATTGCGCATCTTCGCGACCGCCCACAGCTACGTTCTCTTTCAATCTTAATGCCACGTGTTCTGCAATCTCCCGCATCGCGTGTCTCGAGCAGTGTCTCAAAAACCCACTCTCTTTTCCAGTCTGGTGCCCAATTCTATAACACGCTTGCAACAAGTCGCACACGTCGTCGTCAGAGAGCAATCTCCCCGACGGACACGCCACACATTCAATCAACACGTGTAAAATTTTGCACAATACCGTGTCGTCATGGTCTGGATCCGTCGCTTCAAATCTCGACATCGTCACCGCTTCGCTGATATCTCTGACTACCATAGCCTTCTCGACGTCATCGGCACCAAAAATCAAATCTCTTTTCAAGATTTTATGCACCGCCGATAACGCTTGCGAAGTGATTGGGCCGCTCGTTTCCACACTCACGATACACTTCAAGAATGGTTGAATAAAATCCGCGCACGATAACGGTTGCTGTTGTTGTTGTTGTTGACTCGCTTTACCGTTGTTATTGCTACTATTATTACGACTGTTCTCCATAAACGGCGGCGACGACGATGACGTCCCCAACATCAATCCGTTCGCGAACAGCGCCCTTCTCAAGCTCATGAACTCCTGCACCAATGGATCATCGACCAAACTCTCATCCACATCCAACCCGCCGGGTGCACTCGAACTGCTTCCATACGCCGCCGACATCGTCTGTCGAGCGAGAATCGCGTATTTGCTGTTTTGTCTCATCGTGGCGACCACTCTCGACGCTTCCGCGTTGATGATCGCCGCGAACGATATCGCGTTGGACGGAGAAGAGGGCAATTCGCTCATCGCGATTCTTCTCGTACCCAAGCGCGCTCTCTCCCTCTCGTTTTAAAAGGAAAGGAAAGGAAAGGAAACGAAACGACGCGCAGGTGTCCTCGGACGACGCTTTCCTCTCCGCGTCGCGCGTCTCTCACGAGGTGGTGGTCGCGTCTTCTCGCTCTTCTTCTTGTTCTTGGTCTTCCTCGGTTTAAAATGAAGTGGAAGAGATCGGATTAGCGAAAAAAACAAAGCAAATCTCAAGGGAAAAGCTGAGAAAAAGCCGCTCTCTGATGCGAAGAGCTCGAGGCGAAACGTCGCGCGCGCGCGCGCGAATAATGTTCGTGTGTGAGTATTTTTGTGTATTCGTATGGCATCACATCGATGTCGCTACGGTTGAAACTCGCCCTGTTCCCACATGTCCACCAGGGGAACGTCGGCGAACCCTTCCGCTTCGGCTCTGAGTTTATTGAGCGCCCGCTTTTGCTCTCTGAAATGCTTCGGGTCGTCCTCGCTTAACCATGCGACTTCACCGTTTTTGTATTTTTCATACAGTTCTGGGTCGTACATCGGGTCGTTTTTGCGGAGACGTCTCCAGTATCTTACTTGGCGCAAGTCTAGTTTCTCCAGTTGTTCCGCCATGTGCGGGCCTAGTGTTTTGAGGTAGGTTTCATCGCGCCTGTTTTTCAACCAGAGTTGGCGGATCTGTTCGAATTTGGCTTGCTCGGTCACATCGTTAATGTGTCCAAGCAAGAATTCGTCGTAAAATAACTCGTAATCGTCGCCCCATTTCTCATCCCAGACAGACCATTCTCGGAAGCTTTGATCTTCTTGTTTTGTGCGTTCGATGCCGGCTTTTTCAAAGACTTCCATCAAGCTTCGACCGCTGATTTCACCCGTCGTCATGAGAACTTCTTTGAGTGTAAACATCATCTCTCTATTTTTCGGGTCGTGCAAGATTGTCAAAGCTCGACGGCATGCGGTTATTATCAGTTTTCGAACTTCGTTGTATACGAGCATGTCGAGCTCTTCGGACATGTTGTATTCAAACTTGTAGTATTCCTCGTCGTGACCGTCCTCCTCGCCTAAAAATTCTTCCTCTTTGATTTTTCTGCGCATCAGCGCAATCGGACCGAGTTCGCTCCATCCGTATTTGCAGACATAGTCTAAAGCGATATCTGTGGCTAAGACAACGTCTCGACCAGACATGGTAGATACGCCCTGAGGGCCGTAGATGTACCTTTCTGCCATTTGGCCGGCGACTAAAGTACACATGTGCGATTCAAAAAACGTTCGTTTTCTTAACTTCATCGCCGCTTGCGAATCGAGCTCTTGACGAATATATTGAATCACCGATGTTTCTTTTCCAGCCGGGAAGACGATGACGTTCGCAACGTCGTCAAAAAGAGGGGATACCATAGCTACGACGACTTGCGCGGCCGTGTATAAGCAAATTGAGTCTCGGACGTACGGATTCATAATTTGCACGGCGACGTCTTCTTTGAACTTGGATCGGGTCATCAAAGTATCCGTGCCGTCTTTGGAGCCGCTACTGAAAGACTTCGTCGCGCGAATGGTGTTGATGACTTTCAGGAAATCCTCGGTGGTCGCCATACCTAGTCTGCCCCCCGCGGCTTTGGCGATGCACTGCTTGACCATGTTTTCAAGATCAGCGCCGCAAAACCCCGAGGAGAGTTTGGAGATGTAATCGATATCCAAATCCGGCTCGCAGCTTCCCCACGCGTCGCGCTTACTGATGTGTAATCTAATAATATCCGAGCGAGCGGATCTATTCGGTAAATTCATTTCGATGATGCGGTCAAATCTACCGGGTCGAATAAGCGCGGGATCTAATACTTGTGGGCGATTCGTCGCGGCAACGAGCATGACGCCAACTTTTTCCTCGAAGCCGTCCATTTCCGCGAGGAATTGGTTAATCGTCGCGACGCGTTCGTCCACGCCTTCCTCCGTGCCAGTTTGACCGGCTCGTTTTTGTCCAACGGCGTCGAATTCGTCGATAAAGATGATGCACGGGGCAACTTTACGCGCGGCGGCGAATAAGTTCCTCACTCGCGACGCGCCAATGCCGACAAACATATCGGTAAACTCTGTGGCGGCGACGGAGAAGAACGGAACGCCGGCTTCACCAGCAACGCAGCGGGCCAATAACGTTTTCCCAGTTCCGGGAGGTCCGCTGAGCAAAATACCCCCGGGAACAGCCGCGCCGACGTCTTTAAACTTTTGGAAATCTCTCAAGAATCGAATCAACTCGTACATTTCCTCCTTCAAGGCCTCGATACCGGCGATATCGTCTAAAGACGTGTTTCGATTTTCCATCGAAGACTTTTCCGGCGAGTACTGTCTAGCGTGAATATTCGCAAACTGGTCCTCCGCTTCGTCTGCGCGGTAGATTTCGTTCAACATCTGATAGCACATCGCGACGATGAGCAACGGGCACATCGCGTTGAAAATTCCGTGGCCGACGACCCACCAAAGCGGATGCCCACCAGGGTGCGATATCTCGATAAACTCGCCTCTCGAGTGCGGTCTAGGTTGCAATATCTTCTTCGCGATGCGTTCGTCGTACGGCAAGTACGTGAAAAAGACCTCGTCCGTGCCGTCCACGTAATACTTTGCTGTCGTTTCGTTTCTCCCAAAGACAATCTTATTGACTCTGCCAACATCGAGCAATTTATAAAACCCAGTGTATGAAGTTTCCGTGGGATTTCGTTCTGTTCCCATGCTCGAATACGGGTCTTTCAGATAGTTGTAATTGATGGTTCTCACAAACCTTTTTGAAGCGTCCGACCGTAACATCTTCCCGAACCATCCTTGTCTTTGCTCCAACCACGCCTCGCGTTCTTCCAACAACTCCTCCATCACTTCCTTTCTTGCCTTGGACAAGTTCTTTGCACTCTCTTCAACTTCTCCATAATACGTATCCATATGCGCCAAAGCAAGCGCGGCTTTATCCGCCGCTTTCTTCGAAAGCTGTTTGAGTTTTTTATCGTTTCCGGCTAACTCGGTGTTCCTCTTCCTCAACTTCGCCTCCCACGCCTCTTGCGACCCGTACTTTTTCAAAAACTTCTTCTTTTCTTGTTTCCACACTTTCCTCTTGTGCGCGTCCGTTTCTTTCTTCCATTTTCTCGCCTCCGCGCCTTCCTCATCGGTCATCGCACTCGTCGGCATTTTACGTACATCGTTTCCGAAACGCTTGCGAAACAGTCGCGTCCTCTCGGCGGCTTCCTCTTTCGGCTCAACGAAAGACCACAAGTCTTTATCTGATTTCCTCTTCTTGGAAGGATCTTTCTTCGACTCAGACGTTTTTCTGGTCTTCTTCTTCTTCTTCTTTTCTTTCGTGCTGCCAGCCGCGACGTTCCCGACCGCTTCGTTCGCTTCAAACCCTCCTCTCAAAGTAGATAGATGCGGTTTCAAATTCGCAATCGATTGAAACGCCCCATCGTCGGCGTTTCTTCCTCCTCCTCCTCCTCCAGACGACGACGACGCGACTTCGCCTTCGACTCTGTTCCTCCACTCGTTTCTTTCCGAGCTTCGCGAATTCGCGCTCGCGCTCGTCGCCTTCGACGACGCGCTCGTCTCGTCCAAGCGTTTCGCGTTGGCGGCCGATTTCTGCCCCCCGAAAAAAACCATCGCGGAGACGATCGCCGCCGCGCCGAGCCGTCGCGCGAGGTTGTGTTTCGCCGCCTGCGCGTCCTCGTTTTGTTGGCCTCCCTCGTCCTCCTTCGCCAAAACGACGACCGCGCGTCTCTTCCCGTTCGGACGACGACGAGAAGGACCTTCTACAGTCGACACCAATACGCCCTTCTTCCGATGACTTTGGCTGTGTTTTCCCCATGAAAAACGAGGGAAAAGGGACGACGACGACG
>MDTG01134063.1_pt1 | contig 12236 bp, 7 predicted proteins | sample 811421 | NCBI WGS metagenome assembly MDTG01 (sample SAMN05326645, study PRJNA326480) | marine metagenome | isolation source: seawater | place: Pacific Ocean: South East | collected 2011
TAAATACATACCGAGGAGTATTTCATGATAAAAATAGTTTCAAATATTAAAAAAAGATTAGCGGTGTTCTTACTGTCTGCTTTTTTGATAGGCCAAGGATCTGGATATTTAGCGCAGAAGCTTATGGTAGAAAATAATATAAGAGAAAGAGTTAAAGATGCTCTCTCTAAGATTATTGACAGTAACAAATATGTAATTAACGTTGATATTGATCTTGAGATTAGTGATCAGGTCGAAGAACAAATCACAGTTTTATCAGAAAGAAACTTAAATCAGTCCTCCTCTAACATACCTGAAAAGAAGAACAATGTAGAAGAATCCTTATCAAGTATACAGCAGTCCTTAGAACCTGAAGAAGAGGCTGTTAAATCTAACTACTCTATTGGTTTACCTATTCCAGGGTTTGAAATGGACTTTACAAACTCAAGTAAAACCTCTAAAAAAGTTGAAGAATCAAAACCTCCGGTATTGTCAGTTGAAACTAAAAAACCTATAGAAGTTTCTAATGATAATAATAACCCAAATGAACCTCGAGTCGATAAGGTTTTATCTAGAACAAGGCCTTCTAGAGCTGAAATTAAAAAAATGTATATTAGCTTAATTTTACAGGAGGGAGCTGCTCCAGAGCTTATTGAAAATATTAGACAGTTGACTATGGCTGCTGCAAAATTTGATAGAAACCGTGGTGATAAACTGACTATAATGACGGCAAGTTTTAGAGAAAGAAGAGATCAACGCTCTGCAGAACAGATAATGCTGAAAAACATAACAGAAAAAATTGAACTTCTTGAGCAAAAAAGAGAGATAGAGGAAAATAATCAAGATGCTAGCTGGAAAGATGAATTAACTAGGTATAGAGAAGAAGAGGCTGCTAGAAGGGAAGATGACAGAAAGTTTTTCGAGGGACAAATTTCACAATTAGAACAGCAGGCTAAGGATCGTGCTTATGCGCAAGAAAAAAAGGATATGCTTTTAAGAGACTCCTTAAAGTTAAAGAAATTAAATGATGAAATTGTTGCTTTGAAATCAATGCTTAGGAGCGCTGAGAGGCGAGACAGTTTAAAAATAGTAAGTAAGCAAGAGCGCTTAGATTCACTTAGATTTGTTAGTCTTAGTTCTGAATTAGATGAATTAGCAAGATCACTTCAAGTTGCAGTCACTTCAAAATCTAAGGATGAAGAAGTTAAAGCAAAGCGTAAAATTCAGAAAGAAATGGCTGATAGAGAAAAACAGAAAGAAGAAAGAGAAAAAGAAATTGCTGACAAGATTCGTGAACTTGATAGTGTACAGGAGGAGTTAGATAGGTTACAGCAAAATATGGAAAATAAAAGTGGTAATACTTTTGTGATTTTACTCGTTCTTGGTTCCATAGTGTTCATTTTATTAGCAGCTCTAATCTTTGTTTTATTAAGAAATAATAGTAGACAAGCCCCTGTCCCTCCTTGGATGATGCCTCCTCCGCCTCGTAGACCAAGAAGAAAAAGGAAAGAGGTGCAAAGTAAAGATAAGAATTCTAAAGAAAGTTCAAAAATTGAAGAACCAGCATCAAAGTCTCAGTCTGAGGAGATTGTAGTTACGCCACTTACAACTCAGCCTGAGCAGTCTGTTGAGCAAGGTGCTCTAGAATCTGATAATGGTGGCGCTCAAACCGAGAGTTCTTTGCCATCATCCAGTAATGATGATCCTGATGTAGTCAGAAGCGAAATAAACGATATTCGAAAGTCTGTTGTGTCTATGAGTGTAGGTCAGCCGGACAGGACCACCACAATTGTAAAAGAATGGCTAGAACAACCAGAACCCACACCTCCAGCTGAGCCTGAACAAGAATCTCAAGCCGGTGCAGAAGATGGTGCAGATTCTGAAGAGAAAGAAAAGTAAGGGCAAGAGGTTTTAGATATGATTACAGATTATAATCGCCTATCAGGGCTCCATAAAGTTGCAATTCTCTTTTCAGTACTAGGAGAAAGTTTAGCCATGTCTCTTATTAAAGGCTTATCTCGTACTGAGGTAAGGAAAATACGTGCTACAATTCGAGAAATGGATAGTGTTTCTTTTACTTTAAAAAGACGAATAATGGAAGAGTTTTACTTTGGGTTTTTAAGTGAGCAATTTTCTGATGAAGGTGGTGATGATGAAGACGAAGGGCCAATTAAGCCATTTGAGTTTTTAACTGAGATGACTGATGAACAGCTTGTTGCACTGCTCGCAAATGAAGATGTCCCTGTAATAGCTATAGCATTAGCTCAACTAGACTCATCAAAGAGAATGTCTATTTTAGAACGTATGAAACCTGACGAAAAAGGGAAAGTGTTAATTGAACTTGGTAGCTTAGAAGATGTTCCATTAGAAGCAATAGTAGAGGTTGCGGGTAAATTGAAAGAGAAAGCCTCCTATTTGCCTAAGCCGGTTGAGTTTTCTAGAGGAGGAGCTAAAGAGATAGCTGATTTAATTGGAGAGATGGGCGCAGATGAAGCAGAAAGATATATGCAAACTCTTCAAAATGAAAACCCTGAATTATATAAAGATGTAAAAATATTAGTTCTAACTTTTGAAGATATCTTGGCTAATTTCCCTGATGGAATCTTAAGAGATCTTTGTAATAGCGTTGAACTTGATGCTCTCGCAATGGCAATGAAGGGCATTGACCAAGAAACTGTAGATAGAGTGATTGGCAATTTACCTCAAAAGAAACAGGCAATGTATGAACCCGTTGAAGGTCCAAAGCCGAAAAGAGAGGTAGATGACGCTAGAAAAATTATTGTTGTTGCTGCTAAAGATATGGAAAAAGAAGGTGCTTTTAATTTAGCTGATATGATGGGTGGAGGAGAGATGATTGAATAATAAGAGATCTTATTCTTTATTAGTTTTCAAAAAAGCCCCAAATTATTTTGGGGCTTTTTTGATTCAATTAAACCAATTCAGCTTGAGCTGCTGACAGTCTGGCGATAGGGACTCGATAAGGAGAGCAACTAACATAGTCTAATCCGTTATTTTTACAAAAATGAATTGAACTTGGGTCTCCTCCATGCTCGCCACAAATACCTATTTTAATAGAAGGATTAACACTCCTACCATATTTCACTGCCATAGATACTAATTTGCCGACACCCTTAACATCTAAGCTTTGAAATGGGTCTCCAGGCAATATGCTACGATCTAGATATTCTGGTAAAAATGAGCCAATATCATCTCTACTAAAACCATATGTGGTTTGGGTAAGGTCATTAGTTCCAAAGCTAAAAAACTCTGCATGTTCAGCAATTTCATCAGCAGTTAAGCAAGCTCTTGGAAGTTCAATCATTGTTCCAACTAGGTAGTTTAGCTTTATATCATATTTATTTTCAACCTTTAAGGCAACTTTTCGAACGATTTTTTCTTGATCAATATATTCTGTAACTGTTCCAACCAATGGAATCATTATTTCTGGTAAAATTTTCAACCCTTTTTCGGTAAGCTCAGCAGTAGCTTCTAATATTGCACTTGCTTGCATTTCTGTAATGACAGGGTATGCAATTCCAAGTCTGCATCCACGGTGCCCTAGCATTGGATTAAGTTCATGAAGGTTTGAAATACGTTGATTAACAATTGAACTGTCGATGCCAATGTTGTTTGCTAGCTCTTTGACTTGTTCATTGTCTAGAGTGATAAACTCGTGCAAAGGGGGATCAAGTAATCTGACAGTTACTGGTTTCCCTTCCATCGCTTCTAAAGTACTTTTAAAGTCTTCTTTTTGGAATGGAAGCAGTCCCATGACTGCATCTCTTCTTTCTTCATCAGTATTAGCTAATATCATCTTCCTCATTGCTAAAATTCTTGCTTCATCAAAAAACATATGCTCTGTTCTACATAAGCCTATTCCTTCAGCTCCAAATTTTATTGCTTGTTTTGCATCTTCTGGACTTTCAGCATTTGTTCTTATTTTTAGTTTTCTTATTTCATCTGCCCATGTCATTAGTTCCTTATATTCTTCATTTCTATCCGGATCAGCAGGTATTAAATCTAACTCACCTAGGTATACCACTCCAGCAGTGCCATTCATTGTTATCCAATCCCCTTCTTTAACGATTACATCACCCACTGATACTTGTTTATCAATTACAGAAATATTTAATTCATTACAACCAACAATACAACATTTACCCCAACCTCTAGCAACTAGTGCTGCGTGTGAAGTCATTCCTCCCCGAGCTGTCAAAATTGCTTCAGCAGCATGCATGCCATGGACGTCCTCTGGTGAAGTCTCTTCTCTAACAAGGATGACTTGTTCGCCCTTACTTTTCCACTCTTCTGCATCGTCAGCCGTAAAAACTACTCTACCTTTTGCACCGCCTGGACCTGCTGGAAGTCCTTTTGTTAATTTGATTGCTCCATTTTCACTTTTCTTATCTAAAGCTGGATGAAGTAGCTCATCTAATTGATTTGGATTTATTCTCATGATAGCAGTTTTTTTATCTATCATGTCTTCTTTAAACATATCTACAGCCATTTTAATTGCAGCAATACCGTTTCTTTTTCCAACTCTTGTTTGCAGCATCCATAGTTTTCCTTCTTGAATGGTGAATTCAATATCTTGCATATCTGAATAATGATTTTCTAATCTATTTTTTATTTCGAACAACTCATTGTAAATCTCTGGCATGGTATCTTGCAAAGAAGGTAGGTGGTTTGTGTCTTCTGTTTTTGTATCTTCATTGAGTGGGTTAGGAGTACGAAGACCAGCAACGACATCTTCTCCTTGCGCATTAGTTAACCATTCTCCAAAAAATTTATTTTCACCATTTGCTGGGTTTCTTGTGAAAGCAACACCGGTCGCAGATTCTTCTCCTGTGTTTCCGAAAACCATTGTCTGAACATTGACAGCGGTACCCCATTCTTCTGGTATATTCTCTATCTTTCTGTAACTTATTGCTCTTGCACCATTCCAGCTTTTAAAGACAGCTTCAATTCCACCCCATAATTGAGTTTCAGCATTATCCGGGAACTCTGCACCAAGGGAGGATTTTATTTCATTTTTAAATATATCAATTACATTTCTCCAATCATTTTCAGAGAGGTCAGTATCTCCTCCAAGGCCGTTTTCAGACTTATATGAATCTAAATGATGCTCGAGTTTCTGCCTTATTCCTTCCCCTTCTTTTGGTTCGATACCAGCAGCTTTTTCCATTACTACATCTGAATACATTGTTATTAACCTTCTATATGCATCATATACAAATCTTGGGTTATTAGTTTTTTCTATTAGACCAGGAATAGTATCACTGGTCAGACCTATATTTAGAACTGTTTCCATCATTCCTGGCATAGATTGTCTAGCTCCAGACCTCACAGATAGCAATAGTGGGGTAGATGGATCTCCAAACTTAGCACCCATAATTGATTCAATTTTAGATAGGCTCTCTTTTACTTCACTAGACAAGCTTTCAGGGAAAGATTTATCATTTTTATAATACTCTGTACAAACTTCTGTTGTTAAAGTAAATCCAGGAGGAACTGGAATACCTAAAATATTCATTTCGGCTAAATTAGCTCCTTTACCACCAAGTAAATTTTTCATATCGGCTTTACCATCGGCTTTACCACCACCAAAATTGTATACATATTTCATATGTTTAATCTTTCTATTTTTATATTGTTTATATTAAAAAAAGTGATTTGAATCATTTATAAATATTTGAAATCCAAGGTTTAAATTTATATTTATTTTTTAACTTAATGGAAACTTGCTTTGCAACGGCAATCATTTTGTATTCACCGTGTTGAACTCTATACCATGTTTTACCTCCAACCCAAGCTTCTGTAACTCTTGATGGGTAGCCTGAGTCTGTCATTTTTTTTGCTAATTTTTCAGCAGCTTTCTTATCTGCAAATGAACTTAGCTGGATGGTATAATACTCTGTTTTACTACCTTTTGTTTTTTTAGTTGAATTACTTATTTTTGTTTTTTTTACTTTAACATTAGTTTTAATGATAGGGTTCAATTGTGCATTTTTTTCTTTAATTTTATTTGAAATAATTTCTGCTTCTTTTTTTGTTGGATATTTTTCTGTAATTACTCTGAAATACAGCCCTCTAGAGGAATTTATTTTTTCCAAGGACAAGCTGAAATTCTCTTTTTTCATTGTTGTAAAAAGCCTTTTAGCGTTTATTTCATTTTTAAAAGATGCTAATTGTACGTAGTATTTATTTTTACTTTTGTTTTCGCTTGATGCTGTCACATTGATTTTTTCTTTATCTAATTTTTTTATGGGTTTATCATTGATTTTCTTAGTTTTTATTATTTTTTCTTTTTCGCTCTTTTTATCATCGGCTAAATATATAGATTCCACCCATCCTTCTTTGTTGTTAAATATAGTTTTATAGTAAATTTTTTTGTTCTCTGAGTTATCGAGTAATGTTATTTTTTCCATTACCTTTACTTTAATAAAGGCTGGGATTTCATCTATGACAATTTTTTCGAAAGTATCATTATATAGCCTAGTATCTTTTTTTGTAACGAATGCTTCTTTAATGATTTCTCTTGAAATAATTTGATTTTTGTTCCCGCAATTGTAAAAAGCTATCGAAAAGAGCAGGTAGTAAACGAAATAATTATATTTTATTTTATTAAATGTAGTCGTCGCAGATTTGCGTGTTGTAAGGAGGTATTTCAAAAAATTATCCTAAATTGTTATTAAGATAATAAAAATAATTGAAATTAAAAAACAGGAGAGAAGTATCTTATTTCTTTTAAGTTTCCTTTGTTATTATAAAAGTACCATTTATCTACCATTTTACCATTCTTGTATGAGCCTTGCATTTCTTTTCGTGTTTTATCATAGTCCCACCAACTAGTCCAAGTACCATCTTTTTTGCCACCTTTATATTCTCCTTCCGTTAGCTTTCCATCTTCAAAGTATGCTATCCATTTACCATTTTTTAAACCTTCGCTGAATAAGCCTTCTTGCGTTTTTTTACCTTTTTCATTATAAAAAATCCATTTGTCATGTGCATTACCATCTTTAAGTGTACCTTCTTTCTCTTTTTCACCGTTCTCATAATAGAAAGTCCACTTTCCATTATAAATTCCATTTTCGTATGTTCCAATGTCTTTTATTTGTTGATTAGAATAATAGGTTGTCCATAAACCATGTTTTTTACCATTTTTATATGCTCCTAATGTTTCTTTACCGCCACTCCAGGTTCCTTTGGGTTGTGGTTCTGGCGTTGGCATTAAAACAACTTCAGGAACTTTTTTACTTTCATACCATCTGATCCACGGACCATCTTTTTTACCATCTTTAAGCCTTCCAAGAAATTCATATTCTTCTTCTTTATTTTCATCCACTATTACTCCGGTAAATGGAGTAGTATTATCGTCTGTTTTATAAAGTAGTTCGCTCTCATCAATTTTTGACAAATCTTTAAACTTGACGTGATCCAGGTCTTTTCCGTAGTCAAATGTAAAATCAATTTGTCCGTCCTTATTCCAATAGGTCCAAATCCCTTCAGGCTTAGAAATCTTTGCTTTGGTGTTTGCTGATAGGTTTCCTTCTTTCTTTTTGTTCCCATTTTCATAATAATATGTAGTTAATCCATCACGAACATTATTTTTATGGAAGCCTTGCTCCATAATTTGATCACTATAAGGATACCAAGTTACCCAAGGACCATTTGCGATTTCTTTACCAGTTTCTGATTCTCCTTTGTACGTAATCATTTTTGATCTAAAACCATCAACCCAAGTGGTTGCTGGTCCATTTAATTCTCCGTTTTTCCAAAATTTCTCATATTCTTTCCCCAGGCTGTCTGATGAGGATATTACCCATTTAGTTTCTCTACCATTTAATAGGTCATTTGAGTAAGTAAGCTCTTGAGTTACTGCACCATCTTTATTATAATATAGCCATAGACCGCTACGTTCATTTTTTGAAAAAGAACCTTCACTGCTTTTAACCCCTGTTTCAAACCATGAAACCCAAGCGCCCTCTTTATTACCATCAATGTAATAACCTTCTTCCTCTTTGTTATCATTTAAATACCACCACCAGCTCCAGAGTTCATTATTCTCATCTTTATAAACTCCATCTTTATATTGCCAATTACCATTTTCAACATATTTAAGAGTTGGATCTTCTTTATACCACTTAGTCCATCTTCCATGGGCTAATCCTTTTTTATATCTCTGCTCCTCTTTAAGGTGACCATTATCAAACCAATATTTATAAAGACTATCTACTTTTCCAAAACTGAAAGTGCCTTGTTCTTTTGTTTTGCCGTTGTTATACCAGAGGGACCATTCACCATGTTTTTTACCGCGATAGTATTGACCTTGAACCTCAACTAGTCCATTATCGTACCATTGAACCCATTTACCATCTCTTTTTCCATCAAGAAATCTTCCTAGGAGCTTGTATCCTCTTTTTCCACCAGTTTCCTCAACGATACCAATGTAAGGTTCATATTTACCTATTTTGTATGTAATTCCATCACGCTCTTCAATTTCTCCAAGAGTAACCTTTTCCAGACCATCACCGTAGTCAAATTTTAACCACCTCTTTCCACCTCTTTCCCAGTAGGTCCACTCGCCTTCTTTCTCTTTACCTCTCATAATGCCTTGCCTATCTAAACCACCCTCTTTATACCATTTAGTTACTCTTCCATCAATAAGGCCGTTTACATATGTCTCTTCATGAAGTTTATGATATGCATTACCACTAGAGTCATTCCAAACTATCCAAACGCCGTGTTTTTTTTCTTTTTTGAAATAACCCTCTTTATCCTTAAGACCATTTTTTCTCCACCATATCCAATGCCCATCTTTTTCACCATTTATGTAGCTAGATTTTAGAGAATCAATCCCTGATGGATACCAGTAATGGCAATCACCATCTTTTTTACCATTATTGTAGTTGACATGAAATTTTTTATGTTGATCATTTTTTTCACCAAACCATTTAATGTGATATCCTTGTTTTACTCCATCATCGTAATTTACTTCTTCCGCTTTTTGTCCATTTTTACTCCAAAAAACCCATTTATTGTGTTTTTTGTTTTCTAGATATTCACCATCGAGTTCTTTTATAATTCCTTCTTCATACCAACGAGTATATTTACCATTTAGTTTTCCATTTGAGTAGCTTGCAAGAAATTTTTTATTACCGTTTCTATACCAAGTGGTCCATATGCTATCTCTCTCACCATTTCTAAAGTACCTCTCTCTTCTTTTCTGTCCATCTTCGAACCATTCTGTCCATAAGCCTTCTTGCACTCCATCAATATAACTGGTTTCTTCTTTTTTAATGCCTGTTTCTGGGAAGTAAAGTGTCCAAAGACCTTGTTGTTTACCATTAATATAGTTTTTTTCTTGGACTTTGTTTCCATTTGAGCTCCAATATGATTGAAGCCCGTTAAATTTACCATTTAAATAATTGAGCTCTGTTTTTCTCTTTCCATCTTTAAAATATTCTGTCCAAGTCCCATCTCTATTTCCATTCAAATAATTTCCTTGAAGCTTTAATTTTGGTTTAAAATCAGGAATGACAACCTCTATAGAGTCCCAGCGATTATTATTTTCTAAGGTGTCTTTAGTGTTTGGTTCTCCGTCTTCGCCATAATCGTACCACCACACCTCTTCCCAGTATTCAGCCCACGCACCATTACGCACCCCATTAGTATAATTTCCTTCTACTTTTATACCTCCGTTGTCATATTTAGTGACGACTAAACCATCATTTTGCGCGAAAATGGCGGATAGCATTACTAATGCAGCACATAACTGTTTAATAGTTTTTATATACATTTTTTATACAAATGGAAGAAGGGTAAATAAAGAATTACCCCCCCTCGGATTCCTTTTGTAATTGAAATTTAAAACAAGAATATCACAAAGTCAAAAAGTGAATGAAAAATTAATTTTTCTTATTTAGTCTTATCCAGAAACTTTGACCGAATTTATCATTTAAATTTATCAGACCCTCGTTAGCATTATTTGTACCCAAAAATACAGTCTCTGTTTCAAATTTATTATTTGTCCTTAAATAACCACCACCATCAGATGCATTCCCGATGAAAGTGGTCAGTTTGCCGAACTTATTGTAAGTTCTAAAATATCCGCTTCCTAAGAAAGAGCCTGTCTCTCCAGAATTATCATAAATTCTTATTTGTCCTGAACTGTCAGCACCAGTGCCTACATAGATGCTTTCTTGGCCGCTAAAGTTGTATGTGCGTAAATATCCACCTCCATTAGTACCAGTACCTAAGAAAATTGTTCTCTCTCCAAATTGATTATATGCTTGTAAGTACCCATCTCCAATGTATGATCTTGTTTCTCCTTGCTTATCATATATTCGTAACTGCCCAGAGTTATCTGAGCCAGTTCCAAGGTATGAGGTTTCTCTACCAGAATTGTTATAAGTCCTAATGTATCCACCACCCATTCTGCCTGTTCCAACATAAGCTGACTCATCCCCTTCACCATTATATGCCCTTAAATAGCCACCTCCGTCTTTTCCTGTTCCAACAAATAATGTTGGCTCACCAAAAGTGTTATATGTTTGCATATAGCCATTGCCCATATAACCCATTACGACCCCACGGTCATCTTCAACTGTGATACTTTTTACAACTAAGTGGCCCAATTCATCCGTTTCGGGCCTAAATCCATAGATGGATAGAAAAAGTAGAGTAATTAAAACTCCAATTATAGTGCTTTTTACATCAATGAATTTCATTGTGCCTCCAGAAATTATATTCCACTAAAAATATAGATGATAATTTAATCATATTCATAGGTAATAATATTAATTAGTATTGGTTTTCCACCTTCTGACGGCTTTAACATATCGTAGTCATGTATTCTGGCTAACCTGCCTTCATAATCATAGCCAATAGTCTTTTTCTGTATAAGTCTACTTTTATCATCAAAGGTTGCCTGGATAATTTTTTTGTTTTTACTGTTTTTTCTTGATTCAATTCTGCGGATAAGTTTTTTTGAACCATCGGTAATGATTTTTGTTTCTCTATTCATATTGTCTTCGTAAAGCTTTGTAATTGTTTTTTCTTGATCTCCGTTCATATTAAAATATATTATTTTATTTATTCTGCCTATTGCATCGTATTCATATTTTTTAGAGCCTATTGAATATCCGCGCCGTGAGTTTACAATTTCATTGATATTCCCATTGTCATTATATGAATAGGTGGTCTTTTTCATTATTGAAGGATCGTAGTTTTCCTCTTTTATTACTACTGCTCCACTGCTGTCTAAATCATAAATTGTATGTTCTATTACAAAGCCAGCATAGAATTCTTTATGTTCTTTTATTTTACCATCTTTATCATAGTCGAAGCTTTCGCCCCAAGGCATATTTTTATCATCAACTAGCAAGCCTTCTAGTTTGTTGGATGCATTGACTTTAGATGGATCAAATCTTATAATTTTCCACAATTTTCCGTTACTATAATATTTATAGAATTCTTTCCATTTTAACGAGTCATCTTTAGAGCCGAATAATTGTTTAGAAACTAGGTTCCCTTTGAGATTGTATTCATATTTAAAGTGCATTAACCTTTCTACTCCCTTTAGCTTTTGAAGCGATCGCCTATCTTTAAAGTCAATGTAGCTGTACTTTTTTGATAACGGTATGTTATGTATAAATAATGTGCTATCTAGTAACTGTTTCTTCGAATTATAGCGTACTATGGTAGACTGAGCGAGTTCCCTTGTCTCTGTGCCAAAGTTTTTTGAAATGCTGTAGCTTTTAATAACTTTGGTATTTGATCCTCCAACGAGGATTACAAATTGGAATAATATTAAACACAAAAATTTGTTTATTAGTTTACACATTAATATAAATTTATTTTGTAAAATTTGTATTAAAAGCTACTATTTTTCTGTGATGAGTAAACTAGATTTTTAAATTTATATTAATACACTAAAATATGTACAATATTGCGATTAAAAATTAAAAAAAATCATAAATTTTCCGCACTTAAAGTAATTGATTAAATAGGAATATTTCTTGTAAGTGTCTTTATATTAGGTATTTAAAGAATATTAATTTATTGTTGACATTAGAACAAAATATGTTTTAATATTGTTTTAAGCGGAGTCCAATATGTTAAAAAATATAAAACATATCATCCTAGGTCTGTCCCTAATAGTAAGTTGGGGCAAATCTTCTGTGCTTGAAGATATTAAGTACGATCCAAAGACCAATGGTCTTATGATTAGTATAGAATATTCTGAGCCCATACCA
>MDTG01203776.1_pt1 | contig 12236 bp, 15 predicted proteins | sample 811421 | NCBI WGS metagenome assembly MDTG01 (sample SAMN05326645, study PRJNA326480) | marine metagenome | isolation source: seawater | place: Pacific Ocean: South East | collected 2011
TAGCTGTTTCCTTTGCGTCTTGGCACCACGGACGGTGCGTTTTTAATCTCGAATTAAGGCCGGAATGGCGAATTGGTAAACTCGACAATTTCGCGAGCCACTTCTGGATTCTGCAACAGCCGGCTATGGCCATATCCCGTTGTATGGATCATACGGCTTCTCGGAAAAGCCTCTTGGAGGGCCCGGGATTCGGCAACCGGGACTTCTGAATCCAGATCATCGTGGATGAGCAACACAGGTGTCTTGATCGCAGGCGCAAGCGCAAGCAAATCCAGGCGATCAACACTCAGCCCCACCGTTTCTTCCATATCGCGCACGAAAACACGTTCACTCCGCTGGCCAAGGTTCACAAACCGGGCGAACCGGCTGAGAACCCCCTTAATCGTTGCCGGGCCTGAGACCAATACCAGGCGATCAAAGCACCCCTTGTTGGCTTGGGCATAAACAAGCGCCGCGGCACCCAGTGAGTGACCGACCCCAACATCAAACGAACCACCCACATATTCATGGGCTTCCAGAACCGACTCAATAAAGCGACCCGGATGTGATTCGGTGGCTTGCGATTCGCCATGCCCGGCCGGATGGACGGCATAAACGGTGTATTCATCAGCATCTATCACACTCAATAGATCCTTGAATTGTCCTATCCAGCCCGACCACCCATGCAGGAGCAGAATTTTCTTCGGGCCACTTCCATAAATCGACAGAAAGCCTTTGTTACGAAGGGGCACGACCGTGTGGAATAGCTCTCGGGATGAAGCACGCCGTTCAGCCTTGATTCGTGGGCTGGTCATAAGCTCCACGGCTTTAGACGCAGCCCGCGATGGCAGCAATCGGCTGTAAACACCAAACGCAGCCTGGAATAGATTCAAAGAAAGATTCATTTCCGTTTTCCTCAACCTGAAAAAAGCCTCTGATTCCGAGCAACCTCTTCCCATATCGAATCAGCCTATTTAAAGTGTATCTACACCTTTTAATGCAATGCAAGTGAAATTGTTCATTTCTTGAACATTTGGTTCACCAGCAGCGGCCGCTCAAACAGATGGACAACTATTCCAACCTTCCTGCCGCCTCCATTCCGGCCAAAGAGCAGAGAATGGCAGGCACATTCACGAAGAAGGAGACAACCAATGTCCGTCAGTTCGCAAACCACATCTTTCTCTCTGTACCACTATCGCTCATGCCCTTTTTGCGCATACACGCGCTCCGCGATGAAGCACATCGACATCAAAGTGGAAGAACGAGATATCGCCCGAAACCCGGCCTATCGGGCTGAGTTGATCAAAGGTGGCGGCAGAGCGCAGGTTCCCTGCCTCAGAATCGAATCGAACGAAGAGGTGCGTTGGCTTTACGAATCCCAGGACATCGTCCGCTTCCTTCAGCGCCATGCTGCCCAGGCAGCTGATCACGAACAAACCGTGTGAAAGATCCCAGAGATATAGAGGACAGCAAGCATGCTCAAACGAAAAGTTGATGTTGCCATCATTGGCACGGGCACAGCGGGTATGGGTGCCTACCGGGAAGCTCGCAAACATACCGACAGCATCGCGCTGATAGAGGGTGGCCACTATGGCACCACGTGCGCCCGTGTAGGCTGTATGCCCAGTAAACTTTTGATTGCCGCTGCAGAGGCCGCCCACGGCGCAAAGCATGCGGGGGTATTCGGACTCAATGTGCCGACCGTCGAGACCGACGGTTCAGCGGTACTTGACCGGGTAAAGAGAGAACGCGACCGCTTCGTCGGGTTTGTTGTCGAAGACGTCGACGACTTTGATGATAGCCATAAGGTCCGTGGTTACGCAGGCTTCCTGGACGCCCATCGTTTGCAGATCGATAACGGTCTCGAAATCACTGCCGACCGGATTGTTATTGCAACAGGGTCCAGACCATTTATCCCCGAAGTACTAAAGGGCGCGGGTAACCGACTGCTCGTTAATGACGATGTATTCGAACTGGAGCAACTTCCGGCATCCGTACTGGTTGTCGGGACAGGTGTTATCGGTCTGGAACTGGGGCAGGCTCTAAGCCGGCTCAACGTCAAGGTTACGATGCTGTCGCGCAAAGAATCGATCGGTGGCATTGCCGACTCGGAAATCCGGAAAATTGCGGCGGATACTTTCCAGTCCGAATTTGATCTCGTCCTTCATGCCGAGGTCCTTGCAGCAAAAGAAACCCTGAACGGTGTTCAGGTCACCTACCGCACGCAAGGAGGCATCGTTCATACGGTTGTGGTTGACTATGTTCTGTCGGCAACCGGCCGCATACCAAACACTGACAAGCTCGGCCTGGAAAGTACCGGCATTACTCTGGACGCCCGCGGCGTTCCCGTATCCGATCGATTCACCATGCAAACCAGTGCACCGCATATCTTTATTGCCGGTGACGCTAACAACGAGCTGCCCCTGTTGCATGAGGCCTCCGATGAGGGGCGTATCGCGGGAAGCAACGCGGGAACCTTTCCAACTGTGGAACCCGGCCATCGACGTGCCGGGCTCGGCGTTGTCTTCTCCGACCCCCAAATTGCCAGTGTGGGCAAGCGAGCCCACGAACTGGTGCCACACACCTTCATTACCGGGAAGGTTAGCTTCCACAATCAGGGAAGAAGCCGGGTAATGGCCAAAAACCAGGGAATGCTGAAGGTCTACGCAGACCAGCACAACGGCACTCTAATGGGCGCAGAAATGTTTGGACCGGCTGCGGAGCATATTGGCCACCTGCTGGCCTGGGCCGTGCAGCAGTCTCTTACGGTACACGAGATACTCGGGATGCCTTTCTATCACCCGGTTATTGAAGAGGGTGTCCGCACCGCCTTCCGGGATGCCGCAGAACAGCTGAAAAAGATAGAACGTGAGGAGGTATCCCATGCAGTTGCTTGAACTGTTCAGGCGTTACCACAAACAGGCGGCCAAGGTTGCCCTCGTAGTAGGTTCGATTCTGTTGCTGATCAACCAGCATGATGCGTTGTTCGGATACGAGAAGATTCAGTGGCTGCCGGCAGCCTTGACCTACTGCGTTCCATTCTGCGTTTTCATGCTCGGCAAGCTGTCCAGCGAGCGGGATTGCCAGAAATCCTCCGGGCTGAATGTGCCCGTTCCCAGGTATCGTTAACTACCCTGATTTCGCCGCGCTGACTCTCAGTGCGGCGAAATCATCCTTGAGGCAATCGCTTTTGCCTTCAGCGCAGCATCCAGATCACCTTCAACGTGGGCCTTAACAATAGCGCCCTCTTTCAGTAAAAACAGAGCGTTAGCCAACTCTTCTGCATCAGTTTCTGAACTGTAGATTTCCAGAGCATGCCGCTTCAGGAGTTCAAAAATCCTGCTTTTGTGAGCCGCACATCGTTTGTGTACCGGATGCTCGGGATCACTGTACTCACCACAGGTGTTGATAAAAAAGCACCCGTAGAAACGATGCAGTGTCGGTACGCGGTTATTGAACCAATCGTGAACGGCATCGAACATTTCCATGAGAGCCTCCCTTCCTGCCGATCGACTGTTCATTCGCGACTCCAGCCATTGGAAAAACAGCTTGTCTCGATGTTCGACAGCCGCCTCTACCAGGCTGTCCTTGCTCTCGAAGTGGTTGTAGAGCGTTTGCTTTGCGACACCCGACTCCTGAAGCACCTGGTTGATACCGATAGCATGAATCCCGTGCTCGTAGAACAGTCGCAATGCCGTATCAATCAAATCCTGTCTTCGTCCCATCTCCAGACCTCTATTTTTTTCACTGAATATATCTTGACCAAATTAGACAGATCTGTCTAGAATTAAAAATAGACCGACCTGTCTACTTCAGGAAATGCCACGGGCGTTATGAACAAGGTGTTTTTTGACTGGTGTTGTTGTCGGTTCCATTTACGAACCACCAGCGAATACGACACGGAGAAGAGCACGATGGACATACAAATCAAAACCACGTGGAAAGCGCCCGTGTTTGGGCTTGAAGCTGATTTGATAGATGGCCTACAGGCCGGGCAACCAAAAGCCTTTACGGAAGCTTACCGGAGATATCATCCAGTGATGCTGAGAGTTGCGGCCAGATACACCTCTGCAGCGGTTGCCGAGGATATCGCTCAGGAGGCCTGGATGGCAGCCATTGGAGCCATTGCTTCTTTCGAGGGCCGTTCGTCGCTGAAAACCTGGCTGTGCCGGATCGTGACCAATAAAGCGTTTAATACCTACCGGGAAAAACGTAAAGAATTCCCTGCGACGCCCAGCCTTGCCCTGTTGTCCGATAACTCACCGGATAACCAATTTAATGGCGCCGCCGGGCATCTCAGCGAACCTGAGTTGGCTACCCAGACTGCAAAGGTTCAGGAACGCATTCGCGTTGAAATGAAGAATATGAACCGGGATCACGCCAACGCAATTCTGCTAAAGGGGATGAGCCCGCTCACCGGTTCGCAGGTATCTGACGTGCTGCAGATTTCCCACGGAAACCTGCGGGTCATCCTGCACCGTGCACGAAACGAGCTGGCCGCTCTGCTCTGAGCCAGGCGGCTTTTTATCTGTGATTTGCTAAAACTGGAGAAACTATATGGGCACCCAACGTCCACCACTACCTCCCTTTACCCGTGAAAGCGCCATTGAAAAAGTCCGCCTTGCAGAAGATGGCTGGAACAGCCGTGACCCTGCGAAGGTCGCCCTCGCCTACACGGAAGACACCCGTTGGCGTAACCGGGCCGAGTTCGCCAATGGCCGTGAGGAGGTTGAAGAATTCCTTACCCGCAAATGGAATCGTGAACTGGATTACCGTCTGATCAAAGAGCTCTGGGCTTATACCGACAACCGCATCGCCGTGCGCTATGCCTACGAATGGCATGACGACAGCGGGAACTGGTTCCGTTCCTATGGCAATGAAAACTGGGAATTCGATGCGGACGGTCTCATGCAGCGCCGTTTTGCATGCATCAACGACAGTCCCATCAAAGAGTCAGATCGTCTTTTCCGTTGGCCCCTGGGGCGCAGACCGGATGATCACCCCGGCTTGAGCGATCTGGGGCTCTGATACCTTATCGAGCTGGCGGACTATTAACTTTAAGAGCGCGGTCGCTACCCTTATGCCTGGAGGACGGCCGCTAGCTCGTTTCTCGCTCGATGCAGAATGACCCGGAGGTTTCCATGGGAAATCTGCAGAATGTCAGATACCTGCGAGCCCGTCAGTTGGGTCATACCTTTCAACAGAATCGCGTGGGCGTGCTCCCGGTTCATATTCTTCATTTCAATCTGAATGCGCTCCCGGTCTCTGGACGTCTGCACAGCGAGTTCCGGTTCGCTGAGATGACAGGAAGCACTGGCACCCTGGTTCTCGGCTGATTGGTCTGACAGCATTGCAAGGCTGGGCGTCGCAGGGAATTCCGGCCGCTTTTCCCGATAGGTATTAAACGCTTTATTGGTCACGATCCGGCACAGCCAGGTTTTCAGCGACGAACGGCCCTCGAAAGACGCAATGGCTCCAATGGCTGCCATCCAGGCCTCCTGAGCGATATCCTCGGCAACCGCTGTAGAGGCGTATTTAGCTGCCACCCTCAGCATCACTGGGTGGTATTTCCGATACGCTTCATCGAAAGCGATCCGATGCCCGGTTTGCAAGCCTTCTATTAAATCAGCCTCCCGCTCAAAGGCGGTTAATTTCCGAATGTTTTTTGGTTGGATATTCATGCTGCACTCCTCCTGCTCCGCCTTGGGGACACATCTCGATAGATCAGTTATACATCCACATTAGGGGGATTCAGAGATGGCAGCATGCTTCTGGGTGAATCTTCTTTGAACTGTCCGTGCAGGCTTGTTCACTCGGTCTTGGCAAAGTCAATCGGCATTCGAGGCATGCCGAAATTCGTAGGGGGTCAAGCCAAACTCGGACTTAAAACGTCTGCTGAAGTGAGTGGGATGCTGGAAACCCCAGCCAAGCGCTATTTCCGTGATCGTTCGGCCCGTCATCGCAGGATTCGAAAGATCCCGCCGACAGCGCAGCAGGCGCTGGCTTATCAGATATTGCAATGCAGTTTGCCCTTCCGATTGGAAAAGAGAATGCAGATGCCTCAAGGAAATTTGGTGCGCAGAAGCAATACCCTGGAGGGATAAGTCCGGATTATTCAAATGTGTATCGATGAAACGCTTGATCCGAATTAGTTGATGACGTTCAAAAAACTCGCCGTGACTAGTCGGCGATCCGAGAGTACTGACCAGTGTACCCATCAGCGCATCCGTTAAAGCGTCGCTGTTCTCCAGCCTGCCGGCTAGAAATTGCGGCGCCATTGACTGTATCAACGCGCATAACAAAGAAGCTGTGGTGGAGTCTCTGGCGAATTTATTATCAATCAGATGCCAAGAGCCTGGCAGCCAGTTCCTTAAACGCGCCAGTGGCATCAGCACCGAGATCTTGTGCAGCTTTTCCGTAACATCGAATGTCATTGGGCGCGTTGTATTCCATAAAATAATATCCCCGGCCATAAGTTCGAAGCGTTTCGAATCAATCGTGAACCTCTCTTGCCCCGAAAGAACCAGTTGCAAGATGACTGTCTCCAGGTCATCGCCGGATATCTCTTTAGCCTGGCGAGCACCACCACAGGGGTCGCAAACACAGTTGACGATCCCGAAGTTACCAACGGAACGATGAACGACTCCTGCCGTAAAGTCATCAGACGGGGCTTTCCTCGGCTTCCAAAGCCCATAAGCAGTGCCCAGTTTTTCAGTCCACTCATCATACGGAATGGCACTGCCCTCGGAGATGGGCCCTGTTACATCCTGCGTCTGTAACATCTCAGATGTCCTTTAGTTGTTATTTGCAACTACCTTTAGATTAAAACGTAGCCAGAGTGAAAGGCAATAGTTAAATTCAGACTCGCCGGGGTTCGAGTACTTAAAACCTTCTGCAGATTTTTCGGCATAATCTGCCGCCTTTCCAACCATGATTCGAAATACATTACCCCATCAACCAATTGATCCAATTGTGAAAATGGGTAGCAATCATGGAAAAATAAATCTCCGGGCTGTCTGCTTTAATCAGCGCAGCCTTTCTTTTCTCGGCAACAGCCCACGCTTCCGGCGGCCACTCAGAAATCATTAGACAGGTGACAGATCGAGGCCTGAAAGTTGTGTCGTCTTTCAACGCTGTCGACGGAATGACCGGATATGTACTGGATTCAAAAGGCTCCCCGGTCACGATCTATGTTACGCGCGATGGCGAACACGCATTCGTTGGAACATTGATTGATAAGAATGGCGCCAACCTCTCAGCGCCAAAGGTGCAGGAGTTGTTCATCGATGCCCAGAATAAGCAAGCGTGGAGCAAGCTCGAGAATAGCCATTGGATTCAGGACGGCAACCCAAACGCCGAAACCGTCATTTACGCCTTCGTCGATCCCAATTGCCCTTATTGCCACAGGTTTCGCACAGCCGCTTTGCCCTGGCTTAATGCCGGTACCGTTCAAATCCGACATATCGTGGTAGGCGTGTTGGCCCACGACAGCGTTGCAAAAGCTGCAACAATCCTTGGTTCGAAGAAGCCCCTCGGAGCCTACATCAAGAACTTTGAGACCTTCCGAAGCGGCGGCATTGTGCCGGTAGACGATGCGTCCGAGCGTGGCCAGGCCAAAGTAGAAGCTAATAACCGGCTGATGTCGGAGCTTGGTGTCAGTGCCACTCCCGGAATTTATTACAAAGACGGCACCGGGACTGTTGGAATGCGGCTTGGGCTGCCGCCAGAAAATGAATTCAAGCGCATTATGAATCCGTAGGCTTCATTCGGGGCGGCCTTTTGATCAAAAGCCGGCCCCGATTTGCGATGCCAATCGGGTTAGGTCCCAACACTGGTCGGACGAATCCATGCATGCCGCACATCCGATGCACCTAATCTGCGAATCGTCGCTAATATCAATCCCCGTTGGGCACACCTGCGCACACATCTAGGTACAGGCTGGGGAGCCCCAAGACTGGCATTTCGGTATGTTGCCTGTCATCGTCTGATCTATTTCTTAAACACGTGCATGGGTTTCGTCGGGATGGAGGATGAGTGGACATCTTACCCGGTTTGCAAAAAAAAGCCGGGCTTAAGCCCAGCAAACTGAGTGTACTCTTAAAACCGGCAACAACTCACGCCAACTGCGATACCTTATGTTTCAGGCCGTCGATCCACTTGTTCAGATCCTTCAGGGATTTCGACCCGGTTTCCTGGCCCATGAACTGGTCTCGTCTCAACAGAACCAGTGTCGGAATGGCCCTGACGCCAAATTTGGCAGCGATTTCATGCTTCTGATCCACATCCACCTTGATGATGGCATTATCAGGATTCAGTTCACTGAACTGTTCAAGCACGGGATTCATGACCTTGCATGGCGCACACCAGGGTGCCCAGAAATCCAGGAGCAACCATTCGTGTTTATTGGCGAGATCGCCCAATTCGTCAAACGTATTCAGATTTACAATCGGCACAACGAGGTTCCTCCGGGAACTTTCTGAAGAATAAAAAGGGCGTACTCGGTGAACAATATCGATGCGAGGGTAAATGCCGAATACGCCAAGGGGTGAACGATTATGGATCAGGGTTTTCTCAACCGGTCGCCAATCAACTTGTCCAGGGAGAACACACCCGGACCACACATAGCCAGAGCCATCAGGATCAAGCCCCAGACCACGTGATACAGTTCCGCTGCTGGCGCAATCGCTTCAAGACTGATTACCGCAACAATGTTGATGACGAACAGACCCAGCGAAGACACCAGGGAAAACAGGCCAATGACCAGCAACACCGGAAAAACCAGTTCACCAAAGGTCGCCAGGAAGGCCGCAAACTCGGGGCTCAACAGCGGAACACTGTATTCTTCCTCAAACAGAAACAGCGTTGTTCCCCAGTCATCAATCTTTGTGAGACCAGCTTTGAAAAAGACCCAGGCCACATAAAGCCGCCCGAGAAGCAGTGCAATGGGTAGCAGGCTGCCAACCAATCGCTGAACCGAATCGTTCAAACCGTAGAAACTGTATGCCAATGTTTTCATGTCAATCTCCTCTTAATGAATAGCTTTGGCGCCAACGATGACGCCTTTTGCGATCATGTCTTGCAGCCAATGGGTAAAGTTGGTGTCGTTCAGAACATCCTCGCCAAAGACTTCGGCAATACTCCGCTGGTTTCTGACTGCCTCCAGCAACATCACATCTTTCTCAGGAATGACTTCAGCCATCCCTTTCCAGCCCGCGCGATAGATCAGCGCATTCTGGCCTCTGCCTTTGGCGATCATTCTCTTTGCCTGGGCGAAACTGAGTGTGTCCCTGGGCGTTTCGCTTTTGTGCGCCTCCCAGATACTGACCACCGGGTACATGGAGCGGAAAAACTGGAGCCCCTTGTTGAGAATCAGAGAGCAAGACGCCAGGTTCTCTCCAATTGCGGTAAAGCTCTCGACCTTTACCTCTTCGTACTGGCTCCTCTCGACGCGTGCTACGTGATTGTCGAGTCGCGCTACATCGGAGAGATAAGGAACGCGGTCTGAGATCCGATGCGAGATAATCCAGCTCGGGAAGCCCCAGCCGAAATCGCCCCAGTCTCCGCTCTGTTTGCGGATAATCCTGAAATAATCGAGGGCCAGCCCTTCAAAGTCGGCAGGGCCTACCAGTGCCCTCACGGTTGGATAACCTTGCTCGAGGGCTCGAACTGCCTTTGCCTCAACCCCAAATCGATACACCTCTGAATTGGGCCGCACCGGATTGCTCGTGCCGCCGAACAGGAATTCGAGGAAATGAGCCTGGTAATCAGAGAGATTCATGGCTGTGCTCCCTCCCCAGTACCCGGCGCTGAGCCTTTCTGGCCTTGGTAGCCTCCCCAAGAAGCTCGCGCCAGGATGGGAGGTTGTTATCCCACTCAATCAAGGTGGGCTTTGGGCCGATCGCATTGAGTGCGCGTTCGTAGGTTTGCCAGCCAGCCTCAGATACCGGGCAGGCGTGGTCGTCGATCAGCAGCTCTTCTTCACCCACGGGCGTCGAGCCCGCAAGATGAATCTCGGTGATCGCAGAGTGGTCGAGTGATCCGACGTAGCGATCAACAAAGTTCTCCAGATTTGAGACGTGCCCATTTCGGGCGTTCACCATCAGATTGTTGATATCGAGGATCAAGTCACACTGCGTGCGAGCTACGATTTCACTGAGAAAACTCGCCTCGTCGAAATCACTCTGGTCAAACTCGATGTAGGCACAGACATTCTCAATAGCGATCTGACGGCCAAGGTACTGTTGCATGCGGTCAATATTGTTCACTGCATGCTGCAAACTGTCTTTGGTGTAGGGAATGGGTAGCAGATCACCACCGTGAAAGAGCCTTCCACCGATCCTCGCCCAGGTAAAACACAGGTGGTCCGACACGAGCACCGGATCCACCCGTTCCACGAGGCGTTTCAGTTTTTTGAGGTAATCGTCAGGAACAGACTCAAGAGACCCTAGACCTGCCGAGGTGCCATGCAGACTGATCGGCGTGCTGGCCGAGATCTCTTGTAGCAGATCGACAGCGATGCCGGCGTCTCCGAAGAAGTTCTCCGAATGAACCTCAAGAAAATCGAGCGCGGGTGCCTGTTCCAGTACGTCCTGATAGTGCTCGGATCGCAGCCCTACCCCAACGGCGGTCTTCTTGAGTTCCGGCTTGCTCTGGACTGTGGCCTGACGATTACTCATGGCGCTTAACCCTTGCTTTTCTCAGCAATGATTTTCAGGGCCGTTTCCTTGTCAAAACCACCCAGATCCTCGCAGGTGCCTTTCTCGACAATCTTGTACTCACCCGGGTCGTTGGCGACTTTGGACTGCCCTGCACAGGAGTGGGTTCCGGCAAGGTTCGCACAATTGTTACCACCTACAGGCGAAATGCCGTAACACTTTTCTTTGCCACCTGCGTGAGCCAGGGGCGCGGACATGGCGCCGGCCAATGCCGCCGCCAGTGCCGCGCTGAAAAGAAGTTTCTGGTTCATATCTATCACCTTCACAGTTTGTTTCAGGGTCCCCGAGCAATAACGCCAAGGACCCCGGGACGTGCTCATATCATTGGCAGGGAATTACAGCTCGGCTGCTTCCACAGTTTTGATCTCCGGCCAGATGTCGTTGGCATTGGCGATGAAACCGGGCACATCGGTGAGCCAACGCTTCTGCACGTCTTTGTTCAGGTTCAGGTAGAGCTTGTTATCGACAATCCGCCAGGCTTCGGGATCGACGTCGAACTTCTTCTCCATGGTCACGCCAAACGCGCAGTAACCACCGTACTGAGGCGCATAGGCACTGGGGTCGGCACGGAACAGATCACGGTTCTCGGCGCTGGAGAAATGGTAGATCGCGTTTTTGTAAGTGGCGGTGTATTCCGCAGAACCCTTGGTGGCTTCTGAATCGGAAAAGTAAGCCACAGGATCGTAGCCGCTGATGGCAACATCATTTGCGTCGGCATTCATGTCGATATCAGCAGCAAAAGCAACAGAGGCAGCGCTCATGGCAGCAACAGCAACGAAGGCACGAAGTTTGTTGAAACGAGTCATTGGGTATCTCCTTTGAATGAATGATGACTACGTTTGAAACATTAAGGCCTCGAGCGGTACTGAATGAGTACGATCGTTCAAACTTCTATGCCAATTATCTGGAGTGGCTTATGGACAGGCTTTCTTACATTCTCGACCAACTTAACGTAAACGCCGGCGTGTTCTTTCGGGGTCAGCTTTGTGGTCTCGCTTCCTTTGAAGAAGAAGGAACCGGTTATATCCATGTACTGCGCTCGGGGGTGCTCGACATCATGGAAGGTAATCGGGAGAAGATTACGCTCACCGAACCAACCATGGTTTTCTCAGTGCGCTCTCAGCCGCATCAGCTTTTCGGTGCCAACAAGGAAGGCGCCGAGATAATATGCGCGTCAATCAAGTTTCAGACTGGGTCGCGCAACCCGGTCCTTGGTGCGCTACCTCCAACAGTCGTACTTCCACTCTCTTCGGTTCAGGGCCTCGGATCATTCGTGGATGTGCTGTTCGCTGAAGCCGAAGCTGCCCAGGAGGGACGGGACGCGGTTATGAACCGACTGGTCGAGGTGATTTTCGTGAATGTGCTCCGGCACATTGTCTCCGAAGGGGAAACACCCAAGGGAATGCTATCCGCGCTTGCGGATCGACAGCTCAGCAAGGTCTTGAATCGCATTGACAGCAACCTGAACGGGGACCTTTCCGTGGAGAAGCTTGCTGAAGTTGCGATGATGTCCCGCTCGACCTTTATTCAGCACTTCAAGAA
>MDTG01216080.1_pt1 | contig 12236 bp, 15 predicted proteins | sample 811421 | NCBI WGS metagenome assembly MDTG01 (sample SAMN05326645, study PRJNA326480) | marine metagenome | isolation source: seawater | place: Pacific Ocean: South East | collected 2011
CCTCCAAGAACATGGACTCCAAAGGGCGCAGTTGGTATGGGTGGTTCTTCAACTGCCATATACCCTGACAGATTACCTGGTGGGTATCAAATATTTGGTAGAACTCCTGTTCCTATTTGGGATCCTGAAAAACGATTTGATGTATTTAAAGATAGTATCTGTCTTTTTCGACCAGGTGACAGGATTAAGTTTACACCTTGTAGTTACGAAGAATTTGAAATGGTTGAAAAGAAAATTGAAGAACAATCGTATAAGTACGATTTGATAGAGGAACATAAATTTTCAATTAATAAATATAAAAAATGGCTAAAAGGTCTTGATTATAAAAAAAAATTTTAAATGCTAGAAGTAATTAACCAAGGGTTAGAAACATCAGTTCAAGACTACCCCGGTAGAGTTGGATATCTTAACCAAGGCTTTCCACCTTCCGGTCCGATGGATAGCTGGTCTTTTAGACTAGCTAATTTATTAGTCAATAATGATGAAAATGAAGGTGCATTAGAATGTCAATACACTGGCCCATCATTAAAATTTGAACAAGATCAGATTGTTGCTATATGTGGAGCAGATATGCAACCAAAAGTAAATGGAAAATTTGTTCCTATGTGGGAAAGTATATTAATTAAGGCTGGTCAAACTTTGGAGTTAAGCTTTAGCCTGAATGGAGCTAGGTCATACATCTCATTTGCTGGTGGAATAGAGTCTGAGCCTTGGCTTGGGTCAAAGTCTACTTTTCATAAAGCAGGTGTTGGTGGTATTGATGGACATGCAATTAAACAGGGTCAAAAAATATCTTTAGGTAAATCCTCTGCTAGACCAGGAAGAAAAGTTAGAGAAGATTGTAAACCAAATATTCATAATTCAGGTGTATGGGAAATAGAGGTAGTCAGAGGACCAAATGATGATTGGTTAGATGATAATGGCTGTGAAATATTTTTAAATGCTGATTGGAAATTACAGGCAAGAAGTGACCGTACAGGATTTAGGCTTGATGGCCCCTCTCTTACATTCAATGAAAAGGCTACAAACAAATCCCCAGAACATGGTTATGAACCCTCCAATATCATTGATCAAGGTTATCCAATTGGTGGGATAAATCTTGCAGGCCAAACACCTATAATACTAGTTAATGATGGACCTAGCATGGGTGGATTTATTGTACCTTTTACAGTTCCCTCTGCCTCATTTTGGAAATTAGGTCAGGCAAAACCGAATGAAAAATTTAAATTTAAGGAAATAAGTGTTTCAGATGCTCAAGAATTGCGTTCTGAACAAACTGCAATTTGTACACAAGGTAGTATTATATAAAAATGTCAACGGAAGTATTAACATCAGTGCCAGGAAATATATGGAGAGTTCTTGTAGAAGTTGGGGATTTGGTGAACGAGGGAGATGTTTTGTTTATTATGGAAGTTATGAAGTCAGAAGTAAATCATAATGCACCCATCAGTGGCACTGTAACTGAAGTCAATATTAGCAACGATCAAGAAGGGGTAAGTCCTGGCACTATTGCCATTGTAATTGAATGAGTGATAAAATTGTTCTATATAACGGACCTACATCCCCTTTTGGAAGAAAATGTAAAATAGCTGCTTTACTTTTAGATATTGATCATAAAGAAGAGAAAATAAATATTTACAAGTCAAAGTTCTTAGATGAATTTAATCCTTTAAGACAAGTGCCCACTCTCATAGTTAATAAAACCACAATTTCAGATAGTGATAACATTTGTCTTTATTTCGATAACATATCAAATAAAAACTCTCTTTATCCCAAACATAGGTATTGGGAGTGCATGACAATGATTAGTGTGGCCAATGGGATTATGGAAAATGCTGTTAATCGTTTTATCGAAATATCTGCTATCCCGGAAAGTGAACAGAGACCCAAGGCAATCTCAAGGTATGAAAAAAAAATATTAAGATCTATAGAATGGATTGAAAAAAAATTTGATGAATTTATTACTGATGAATTAACTATGGATCAAATATCAGTAGCTTGTGCTTTAGATTATACCTCTTTTAGATTTTCTAAGGATTGGTCTTCTGTAAATATTAAACTAAGTAAATGGCTAGAAAAAATTACTGAAAATGATTTTATGAAATCAACTCTACCAGGAGTAAGTTTTAAATATGAATAAAAGTTTTAGAAATATTTTTCAACAAATGATACAATTGCGATACATGAAAATTTTAATCAAACTATTATTTGTTTTATCTTTTATTCTACCTCTAAATTTAAAAGCAGAATATGAAATGCATATACCAAACTGTACTCAAAAAGGAGTTGAAAATTGTGGTGGCTTTTTATTCGATAATGAGACTGGTGATGTTTTATTTTGTGGTTCTGAAAGTTGTATTGACCTCAAATTACCAAAGTCTTGGAAAGCTAAACAAAAAGATAAACAATCAAAACAAGACCAAATAATTGAAATGCTGTCAAATATACAAGTTGGCTCTGTCAACACAGGGCAAAATACTGTTGTTGCAAATCCTGATCAATCAGGAAATAAATCTAACACTGGAAGTCAAAAAAAGGAAGAAAAGCAGGAAGTAAAGAAGCAAGAAAAGAAAAAAGAGAAGAAAACTGTTGAAAAATGCGACAAAGAAAAGAAGAGTTTATGTAAAGGCACAGGTGGAATGCAATTGGGTGGAACAAAAATGAAACTCAAAAAACCCAAAAAAGATAAATAATTTTGAATAAAAAACAAAAAAGAAGATTGGTAGCTTTTTATTTGATTCGAGAAAAGCTAGTCTTTGATTTATGTGAAGAAATACATATGAAAAAAAATGAAGCCTATGAAATAGTAAATTTTGCATTTCAAATTACTGACGCCTTACCAGAGTCTTATGAGCAAATTAAATCTGAAATCAAAGCTTATATAATGATCAATATGCTCTCATTAATTACTAAATTCCAGTAGTATCAATTTCTTTTTTTTTGATTTTATCTTTCTCTGTTTCTTCTAGATTATCAAAAATGTAATTTTCACTTTTGCGATAATCCTGATCACTTAATATAATATCCATTCTACGATTATTAAAACTAAAATCACAGGTAACAGAAAATATAATTTTAGAATTATCGCTTTTATTAATTATATAGATTTCCCAGGCGGTTTTACTTTTAAGCTTATTAGGGAACTGTTTTACCTCAGATGTGAACAAACTAGGAATTTTATTTTGAAATGAAGCAATAAATTCATCTTGAATGTCTAAACATTCAACTGGATTGATTTTTAAATTATTATTTGATCCGTGAATTTCAAATATATACCCAGTTTTAGTAGATTTAATATTATAACTATTTAAGTATTGATTGGCGATTAAGACTTTATCTGAGTCAATTTTAATTTTCTCAATAAGTTTTTTTTTAAAACTTACATCCCCATCATTTAAATACTGTTCAACTCCATCGTATAATTTATAACCAAAAAGCTCTAATGCTTGAGAATTTGATTGGAATAAAGAAATAAAAAAAATTAGGAAAATCCAACTCCTCATATCTAATTATAACATTGATTTAGTTTTTTGTAATTTTATTGAGAGGATGTGGGACATCACTAATGCTGAAATATCTACAATATTCCACTCCTTCAAGAAGTTTTGTCCACAAAATTTTACCTTCTTCCTCCAGTTGGGGAATCGAGGAACATGCAAGACTTAAAAACCAAATTTTGAAAGAGTCTTTAGACACTCTATCTAAGTCAGAATTAATTAAGTTTGAAAATGTGTCTTTCCATTGATTTAAAAGCCTAAGTGCCTCTTGGTTTGATAAATCTTGAGGAGTCACAAAGTATTTTTTTTGAAGCGTCGAGTTATCTTGACTTAGAATTGAATTTTTAAATTGATAAGCACTATCAAGTATTAGTGCTTTCTCATTTTGACTGTTGACGTCTATCCACTCTATAAAACCTTTGAAAAGTCCAGAGCAAATATTATAGAGCTGTTGGTTATCTAAATTTGAATTCATAGATTTAGATAATTATATTTTAAGGAAAGATTTTATCTCTTTTGCAAGAGACAACATCTCCAAACATCCTTTACCAGTTCTTTGTTTTTCGACTACTGTTAATCCAAGACCCATTGAAGATACAAATATTTGCCTATTTCCCAAAATAGTTTTAGCTTTTTTAACACTCATCTCATTTACAAACTTAACTGCCTCTTTGATCAATTTTGATTTAGCATTAGCTCTATTAATCAAAATAAGAATTTCTTTTTTTTCTCTTTTTGCTAATTCAATTATTGATTCAGTTGCCCAAAAATCAACTTGGGAGGGAGAAATGGGGATCAATACTAAGTCAGCAACCTCTATAGCAGGCCTTCCATCTGCATCTATCTTAGGAGGAGTATCAATAATAACTAAGTCTGACTTCTCTTTTAGTGATTTTGCTTCGTATTGAGCACCCCATAAACTTGCTGTCTTAAATTGAATATTGTTTTTTGATTTTAGTTTCTCTTGTCTTGTAATAAACCATTTTCCCAAACTACCCTGAGGATCAGTATCAAGAATAGTTGTTGAAAGATTATTCTTTATTGTAAAAACTGTAGCTAAATTTGCAGCAATTGTTGTCTTACCAGATCCACCTTTTTGTTGTGCAATTGTTATTACTTTTGACACTAATCCAAGTATAAAAATTAATACTTGATAAGAAAGCACAAATTCATAAATCCTGTGGTTATTTTTGAATTGTTATTATTTTTGATAGGAAAAAACTGAGCATGATTTATATTACTGCTGTGAAATCTTTCCAATTTAATACAACTCCTGGAATTCGCTTTGGAGCTGAAGAATCTATAAATAGTGCTGCAGAAGTCTCCAAAAAACTAGGTAAAAATATACTTTTTGTTACTGATCCAGGGTTAGTTAAAATAGGTTTAATTGATGATACCTTAGCCGCTCTAAGATCACATTCTGATGTGTTGGTCTTTGATAATGTTGAAGCCGACCCATCATTAAAAACACTAATGAAATGTGTTGAAGTAGGGTCAGATTTTAATACCACAGGTGTGATTGGGTTTGGTGGTGGCTCCTCAATGGATGTTTCAAAACTTACAGCACTTATAATAGGGTCCAAAGAGGATATTCATGAAGCTTGGGGTGTGGCAAAGGCCAAAGGGCCTAGATTACCACTTGCTCTTTATCCTACTACATCAGGAACAGGTTCAGAAGTAACTCCTATATCAATTATTACTCAGGACGACCAAGAAAAAAAAGGTGTTTCTTCTCCAATTATACTTCCTGACTTAGCAATATTAGATCCTCTTTTGACACTTGGCCTACCCCCTCATACAACTGCTGCTACTGGAATAGATGCAATGGTTCATGCAATTGAGTCCTACGCATCAAAGGGTAAAAACAATAATTTGATTTCAAAAAGTTTAGCTAAGGAGGCATTAAAATTACTAGGTAGTTCTATTTCTAAAGCTGTTAGTGATGGAAAAGATTTAGATGCTAGGTCAAATATGCTTATAGGTTCAATGTTAGCTGGGGTTTCTTTTGGAAATTCACCTGTAGCTGGGGTACATGCCCTTGCTTATCCTGTGGGTGGCACTTATCATGTGCCTCATGGCTTATCCAATGCTATAGTTTTACCCTATGTATTGCGATTTAACATAAAAGAGCAAAATGCTGCAAAATTATACAGTGAAATTGCTGACATTGTTTTTCCTGAAATTAATACATCAACAAGCTCTCAAGATATAGCGTCTAAATTTATTGAGAGTTTATCAAAATTATCATCAGAATTAGGATTAGAACAAAGATTAAGGGATGTGAATATTCCAGAATCAGCATGTGAAACAATGGCAAAAGATGCTATGAAACAAACAAGGTTACTTATAAATAATCCTAGAGAAATTACTCAAAAAGATGCTTATGATATTTATAAATCAGCTTGGTAGACTGGATCCTTTTGTCTAATTTTTTATAATGGTCTATCTTGAAATACTGTTAAAGTTGCATTAAATAATATTTTAAATGTTAGAAGTCACAGAAATATCAAAAAACTTTGGGGAATTTAGGGCAATAGATAGACTCTCCTTTAATGTTAAAATTGGTGATGTTATGGGTTTTTTAGGTCCTAATGGAGCTGGCAAAACAACATCGATGAGGATTATAACTGGATACCTTAATTCTGATCATGGTTCAGTTAAAATAAATAACACAGATTTATACCAAGATCCGATTTCTACAAAGTCAATAATAGGTTATTTGCCAGAGGGTGTTCCCTTATACTTAGATTTTTCTCCTACACTCTATTTAGATTATGTTTGTCAAGTAAGAGAAATAAAAAATTCTAAGAATGCCATAAAAAAAGTTATTAATGATTTACAACTCGAAGATGTTAAGGATGTCCCTATAGAAACTTTATCAAAAGGATTTAAGAGAAGAGTTGGTATAGCTCAAGCTTTAATACATAATCCTAAATTATTAATTTTAGATGAACCAACTGATGGATTGGACCCACTTCAAAAATTTGAAGTAAGGAAATTAATCAAAAAATTATCTAAAACTAAAGCTATCATCATTTCAACTCATATACTCGATGAAGTACCAGAGGTTTGTAATAAATGTCTGATAATTAATAATGGAAAAAAAATATTTGAAGGTACCCCCAATCAATTAAAAAAGAAGATTGGTAAAACACTCGATGAAAAATTTAGAAAGTTAGTAAGCTAATGTTGGCCCTAATCAAAAGAGAGTTAAAATTATATTTTATAACACCAGTTGCTTACATTTTTACGGCAATTTTTATTTTAACTTCAATGTCCTTAACATTTTACTTTGGTTCTTTTTTCTCCTCTGGTGTTGCAGAATTAAATATATTTTTTAGTTTTATACCTTGGGTATTCATTTTTTTTATTTCTGCAGTAACTATGAAAAGTTGGTCTGAAGAAAAAAGACTTGGTACTATTGAATTATTATTAACACTCCCTGTTCCTCTGTGGAAAATTGTTTTAAGTAAATTTATTGCCACTTGGGCTTTTGTCACTTTTTCCATTATTCTTACTTTTCCTATATGGATAACAGTAAATTACTTAGGTAATCCTGATAATTTGATAATTATAGGTCAATATTTAGGTGTTATTTTGATGGCAGGCGCTTACATTTCTTTAGGTGTATTTTTTTCATCATTAACAAATAATCAAATCATAGCATTTATATTATCAATTCTGGTATCCTTTTTATTCACAATCAGTGGTTTTCCATTAATGATTAATTTTGTTACTGGTATATTACCTTTGGAAATTGTTGAGTTAATTTCAAGTTTTAGTTTTCTTACTCATTTTAACAGCATTCAAACAGGTTTCTTTTCATTAAAGGGTTTATTCTTTTTTGTGTCATTTATTGCTTTGTGGAATTTTTTAACAATTTTAAAATTTATGGTGAGAGATTAATGAATAACTTTTTGAATAAAAATTTTTTTATTATTTCTTTGTTAAGTACAATTATACTTTTTCTATCAACTAATTATATAATTCAAAAAATAAACATTAATCTTGGAGCTGACTTCACTTCAACTAAAACATTCTCGCTTTCAGACGGAACGAAGCGAGTTATTGATGAAATAGAAGAGCCCTTAAAAATTAGTTTTATATACAGTCGAAATTTATCTAAAAACATACCCATAATACAAAATTATGCAAACCAAGTTCAAGGTCTTTTAAATAGATATTCAGATTTGGCTTCTGGTAAAATTGAATTAAATTTTATCGAACCAGAGCCCTATTCTGATGATGAGGATTACGTGAACAGATATGGTATTCAAGGTTTTCCAATTGATCAGGAAGGATCAAAAGTTTATTTTGGTTTAATTGCATCTAATACAACAGACGATATTGAAACAGTTTCTTTTTTCGACCCCTCAAAGGCAGGGTCTTTAGAAAAACAATTAACTGATATTGTATATAAATTAAATAGATCTAAGAAACCTATGATAGGTTTTCTTTCTTGGGTAGATACCACACCACCAATGATGCCAAATAATCAATTAGGTCAGGGTGAATATACAATTTTAGAAGAACTAAGTTATTTTTATGACTTTGAGTTTCTTGATACAGACGTTGAAATTTTTGAAGATATAGATTTACTTATGGTTTATCACCCTTCAGAGATATCTGAAAAAACTGAATATGCTATTGAACAATTTATACTTAAAGGTGGCAAAACAGTTATTTTCCTTGATCCATTTTTTGAGAAAAATGACCATTCTAATAAGGCATCGAACTTAGAAAACGTTCTTAAAACATTAAATATCAACTATAATGACAATGTGATCTTAGATGGAGCTCAAGCTACTAGATTACAGACTCAACAAAATATTTCTGACAATACCTCTCTGCAAACAATGCTAAAACTAAATTGGCCTGAGGTTAGAGGGCAATTTATAAATCAAAATGAGGATATTGGTGATGGTTTATCTCTTATCAGAATTGTATCTCCAGGTGGTATATCAAAATTAAACGAAGATAGTGGTATTAATTACACTTCATTAATTTCATCTAGTGAAGCTACAATGGACCTTCCTATGAAAGAAGTTCACGACCCAATAAAACTCATTAATAACTTTAAGCCTACTGGTATAACCTATGATTTTGGAGTTAAATTAACTGGTCAGGCAAAAAGTAATTTTCAAGATTTTGAACATAAATATGACGACCATTTCTATTCATCAAATAATGGTATTAATGTCGTTTTATTTAGTGATGCAGATTTTATCAGGAATGCTTTTTGGGCTAGAATTCAGAAATTCCTAGACAGTAATGTGATTGAAACAACTTCAGATAATGGAAGTTTAATAACTAATGTTCTTGACTCCTTAACTGGATATGAAGAGTTCATAAACTTAAGAAATAAGGAAACACCTTTTAGACCGTTTGTTGTTGTTCAGAAACTTCAAGCTGAAGCAGAACAAAAATATCTTGGTCAAGAACAACAATTACAAGCACAGCTTGATGAAACTCTATCTAAAATTCAAAATTTATCTTCGGGAAGAGATGTTGAGAATGTAAACCTATCAGAAAAACAATTAATAGAATTATCGAACTTTCAAATGCAAGTTGAAAAGACTAGAAAACAATTAAGAGAAGTTAGAAGAAATTTAAGTAAAGATATCGATATACTAGCTAATCAAATAAATATTCTAAATACTTTCTTAATACCAATTTTATTAATAATTTTAATGTTCATAATCCCTCGACAAATAGGAATCAAAAAGAGGACCAATAAATGATGAAATTGAAAAATTTAAAAATATTAATACTTGTTTCATTAGGTGCTTTAATAATTGCCTCAGGGATTTATTACGACAACAATTCACATAAAAATGACATCACAACTCGAAGTCTAGTTCCTTCTTTTGACGAATTACTTAAAAACATTACTTACATAGAATTTTCCAATAATCAGGGTAAATCAGTTATTGAGGACATTGATAATCAGTGGCTTGTTACAACTTCAGACAATTTTCCAGCAAATACTGAGCTTTTGAGTAGATTTTTTATACAACTTAGAGAAGCAGAAATTTTTGATACCAAAACAAGTAGGGAGGATCTTTTCTATAAACTAGGATTAGACGAAGAAAACAAAATGAGATTAATTTTAAAATCCTCAGACATGAAAGAGATATATTCTTTGGATATAGGTACATACAATTATAATATTCCCGGAACTTACGTGAAGGACCCAAAATCATCTCAGTCTTTTATAGTTAATTCTAATCTTAGTGCTGATACATCTGATTTTTATTGGATACCAACAGATTTGATTAATATTGGGAGGCTTCAAATTAAATCAGTTCAAATTTATAACCAAAATATGATAAATCTAGAAAATGAAGATGGTAATTTAAAACATAAAAACTTACCTGAAGGTTTCTCTAATCTTAGTGAAGATAAAATTAGTGAATTAGAAAGATCACTAACTGATCTTCAGCATAATGGTTTTGTAGTGAGATCAAATTTACCTAGTTCTCCAAATTTTAAAGTTCGATATACTTTTGTAAATGGAACTGTTCTCTTTATGAATTTTTACGATATTACTGATGAAGGAATACATGTAACTTTCGATTGGAATTATATAAATAATGATATTCAAATATCAAAATTTATAGACCCTATCCTTAATGAGAACCAATTACAAATAAGTACACTATCTCTTTTAGAAAAATTTGCTTACCGAGTTCCACAATTCTTTTTTGATAATCATAATCTCAAAATTAGAGAAAAATCAGAATAAACTAAATTTCACTTATAATAAATTTCATATTGTGTAGATAGCTCTTCTTGGGAAAAAGTAGGGTTGAGGGAAATTTTTTAGTATTAGGAGAATTTGGATAAAATTGTGTTTCCAAACAAAGACCCTGATACTTTTTGATTTTTTTATTTTTAGACTTAAATTTAAGATGTTGCCCCGTATAAAACTGAACTCCAGGTTGGTTAGAGTAAAGTGAGAGTTTTATTCTACTTTTGGGAGATATAAGTTTGGCAATTAAAACTGAATTATTTCGAATAATAAAATTTTCATCAAAGCCAGACCCTTTTTTTTTAATAGTTTCACCAATATTTTTTAATTTTCTGAAGTCATAATAAGTTCCCGTAACATTTACTTTCTTACCAGTAGGAATTTTACTTTTATCGTTTTCTAGATAAAAGTCAGAATTGAGCATTAAATAATGATCAAAGATATCTTTCTTATTTTTTTCTAAATTCCAATAAGCATGGTTTATAAGATTTAAATGAGTAGGTTTATTCGTCTTGGCCTTAAGTAATAATGAAATCTTGTTATCTTTTATTGAATACGTACATGTAGTTTTTAATTCTCCAGGAAATCCCTCTTCGCCATCTTTTGAAATGTATTCATAGGTTATGTGATGATGAGAGGACTCTTTGATTTTCCACAATTTAGAGTCAAATCCGTTTTTCCCCCCATGAAGATGGTTTTTTCCTTCATTTTTTACTAGATTATAATTCTTATTATTAATTCTAAATTTTGCATTCTCTATTCTATTCGCATATCGTCCACATATTGAGCCTAAATAATTTTTATTTTTTTTATAAGACTGAATTTTATCAAGATTTAAAATAAGATTAGTTTTTTTCTTTTTGTAGAAAACTTCAAATAAAGTAGCACCTAAATTCAAAGTTTTAATTCTTAAAAATTTATTTTCAATAGTATGAGATTTAATCATTAATGATCAAATTGAGATATATTTTCTAAAACTTTCTTAGTAATTTCTTTTAATTTAGGAATTGTTAATTTAATAATTTTTATACGGTCATACACTTCAGGACTTTTTGACATCTCAATTCTTAGAGTATCTCCGAAAGTTTTTCTAAGTTCAGTTCCAATATTAAACTTACAAACATTCGTTGAGCATGCGATGTTCCTACGTAAATTATAGTTGATACCACTACCTCCATGTAAAACTAGAGGGATGCTTGTTAGTTTTTGTATTTTATTAATTACGTCCATATCTATATTACAAGACTTATCAGTCTGTAAGTGTATGTTACCAGCACTGATGGCCATTGCATCACAACCAGATTTATCTGCAAACTCTTTAGCTTGATTTGGGTCTGTAGTTTTTGATGATTCCCCTTCATTATATCCAACAAAGCCAATTTCACCCTCAACTGAGACTAGATTTTTATGGGCAATTTCTGCTATTTCATTTGTTTTTTCAATATTTTCATTCAATGATAATTTAGATCCGTCGAACATCACAGAAGTGAAGCCACTATTTATTCCTTCAATGCATTCTTCTTTTGAGTAACCATGATCTAGATGACAGACCACAGGTTGTGTGGATTGCTCAGCTAAATATCTAAACATTTTTCCCAAAATTGGAACTGGTGTGTTAGCTCTACATCCGGGTCCTGCTTGTAGGATTACAGGTAAGTTTAATTCTTCTGCTGCTTCAGCATAACATTGAGCATCTTCCCAACCCAATACTACTAGACCAGCGACCGCATAATTATCCTTTTTTGCTTTTTGTAAAACTTCACTAAGAGTTGCAACGGTCATTTATATTTAGCAATCATATCCTTAATTCCAGGTATCGTCTCTATTTGATAGGCGTGAGTTTTTTGAAAGTATTGAATAAGCGATCTTTGAGAAAGACCTACTAAAATTGTGAAGTAATACATTTCATATCCCGGTGCCACCACACACGGATGATAACCTTTATTAATTGCTATTGTAGAACCATTAAATAATTGGTATCCAAAGCC
>MDTG01281422.1_pt1 | contig 12236 bp, 9 predicted proteins | sample 811421 | NCBI WGS metagenome assembly MDTG01 (sample SAMN05326645, study PRJNA326480) | marine metagenome | isolation source: seawater | place: Pacific Ocean: South East | collected 2011
TGAAACATGGCCAACCGAAGTTTAGGGCCCTTCAACTGACAAAATGGGTTCACAATAAGGGAGTTCAAGATTTTACCAAAATGACAGACCTACAAAGCTCATTTCGGGATTACCTTAACCGTGAGCTATTTATACATATTCCTAAAATAGTTCAGTCGACGAAATCGGCTGATGGTTCAGAAAAGTGGTTGTTTAAATTAAAAAGTGGAGAAGTGGTCGAGTCGGTAATAATACCAGACGATTCAAGAATTACTGCTTGCGTGTCGTCTCAAGTCGGATGTGCGATTAATTGTTCTTTTTGTGCTACGGGTCAACAGGGGTTCTCTAGAAATTTAAGTTTGGGGGAAATGTTAGGTCAAGTTTGGGCAATAAACTACTTGTCGAATTTAGGTAGAGTTACAAACGTCGTGCTTATGGGCATGGGAGAACCGCTACTTAATTATTCAAATTTAAAGGAATTTTTAAAATATCTCCTCCTGGACCAAGCTTACGGATTATCTCGCCGGAAGGTTACAGTTTCAACCTCTGGAATAGTTCCGTTCATTGATAAATTGAGAGTCGATTGTCCAGTTTCCCTTGCTATCTCTCTTCATGCGGCTAACAACGAATTGCGAAACAAGTTGGTCCCAATTAACAGGAAATATCCTTTAGAACAGCTTATGCGAGCATGCAGAGATTATCAGGATAGCGCCCCAAGAAAATTTATAACCTTTGAGGTCGTCCTTCTTGACGGGGTCAACGATTCATTGAAGGATGCTTTGGCAATATCCCGATTGATAAGAGATTACTCTGTTAATGCGAAATTCAACCTAATTCCTTACAATGCTTTTAGCGGAGGTCAATTTAAAAAACCTGCATTTAAAAAAATAAAAGGTTTTCAAATGAAACTTCAAGAGTTGGGTTACGTTACTACGGTCAGGAAAACACGAGGAGAGGATGTTGAGGGAGCGTGTGGCCAATTATCCGGAATAGTTAAAAACAGAATAGCGAGAGCTGGCTCGCGAGAAAAAACAGAGATTGCGGGGTTATCTTGAACTCTTTGATTAATCGGGAAAGAAGCGAGGTTCAGGTTGCATGGCGGGACAATAAGGTAAATTTAGGGGGAGGAAGTCCTGTAGTTGTTCAAAGTATGACCAATACCGATACGGCTGACGTCATTAAAACCTCTGTTCAAATCAAAGACTTGTCTGATGCGGGGTCTGAATTGGTTAGAATTACGGTCAATAGTAAGGAGGCGGCGAGGGCTGTGCCCGATATAAGAAATCAGCTCGATAAAATGAATTGCAAGACGCCTTTGATTGGGGATTTTCATTTTAATGGTCATAAACTCTTGAGAGATTTTCCAGCATGTGCAGAATCTTTATCGAAATTTAGAATTAATCCTGGGAATGTGGGCAGGGGAGAAAAAAAAGATAGTCATTTTGCGGAAATGATTGAAATAGCGATGCGTCTTGGCAAACCTATTCGAATTGGTGTGAACTGGGGTAGCCTGGATCAAGAATTATTAGCGAAACGTATGGATGACAATGCTTCACTTCAGAATCCAAAAACCTCTGACGTTGTCATGAAAGATACGCTTGTTGAATCAGCCTTAGGAAGCGCGAAAAGAGCTATAGAGCTGGGTATGGGCAAGGATAAAATAGTAGTTTCTGCGAAAGTATCGAAGTTACCAGATTTACTGGCGGTTTATAAAGACCTTTATGCAATGTCGGATTTTCCTTTGCATGTTGGTTTAACCGAAGCAGGGCTCGGTATTAAAGGAATAGTTTCATCTGCAGCTGCAATATCGATTTTGTTGAACAGTGGTATTGGCGATACTATTCGAGTCTCTTTAACCCCCCAACCAGGCGGAGATAGACGAGAGGAAGTATACGTTGCTCAACAGATTTTACAATCGCTCGGAGTTAGAGCTTTTTCTCCAGAGGTTATTGCTTGCCCTGGTTGTGGAAGAACTACCTCGACTTTTTTTCAAGAATTGGCGCAGAATATTCAATCTCATGTTCGAGATTGCATGAGAGAGTGGTCGGTCAAGTATCCAGGGTGTGAGAACTTGAATATTGCGGTGATGGGTTGCGTAGTTAACGGGCCCGGAGAGAGCGAGCAAGCTGATATAGGAATAAGTCTGCCCGGAAATGGAGAGCAGCCGGTCGCACCTGTTTTTATTGATGGTAAGCGAGGACCAACCCTTAAGGGTGATAATATCATAAACGACTTTAAAGAGATTATTAGCCAATATGTGAAACAACGCTATGGGGATTCAAGTCCCAACGGAGGAAAGGAATAATTTTAGTTGGAAAAAATTTCGGCCATTAGAGGGATGAATGATTTATTACCTGAAAAATCGCGGGTTTGGAGAAATTTGGAAAAAAAAATCACGACCGTTTTCAGTAACTATGGGTTTGATGAGATCCGAACTCCAATTTTGGAGAGAACGGAGTTGTTCCTGAGAGGTCTGGGGGAAGTTACTGATATTGTGGAGAAGGAGATGTATTCTTTCGAAGATCGATTAAATGGTAAAACTTACAGTCTGAGACCAGAAAATACAGCAGCTGTTGTTAGAGCATCAGTGCAACATAGTCTAACGTACAATGAGCCGAGAAAACTTTGGTACTACGGTCCCATGTTTCGCCATGAGAGACCTCAGGCGGGGAGATATAGACAGTTTTTCCAATTTGGGGTGGAGATGTTGGGATATGATAGCTTTGAAAGTGAGGTAGAGTTGATACTGATGTGTAACGCTGTGTGGCGATCCATTGGTTTAGATGGTAACCTACTTCCAAGGCTTAAATTAAATTCTATAGGCACTTCTGAGGAACGCTCTTCCTATGTTCAGGCATTAGGAGACTTCTTCCAAAAGCATGTTGGAATTTTAGATAACGAAAATTTAAAAAGATTGAAAAGAAATCCTCTCCGAATTTTGGATTCAAAAAATGAAGACTTAGTAAACTTAAAGGATGAGGCACCAAAAATCACAGCTTTTTTGGGAAATGCGTCTAGATCCCATTTTGAAAATTTGTTGTCATTATTGGATGGTCATCAAATCAGTTATGATGTGGACCTAAAACTTGTGAGAGGACTTGATTACTATAACTCAACCGTTTTCGAGTGGAAGGTTAGTGGTTTTGGAGCTCAAGATACCATTTGTGGAGGAGGTCGATACGATGCTCTCGTCCCATTGTTGGGGGGGGTGCCCACAGGAGCCTGTGGGTTCGCAATTGGCATGGAAAGGCTTGTGGAAATTTTTGAGGCTCATTCTCGTGAGCGAAAAGAAACATTTGTCGATTCGTATTTCGCCCATGCAGGTAAGGATGCAAAGGTGACAGCTATAAAAGTTGCAGAGCAAGTCAGAAAAGCAGGGATGTCGGTAAAAGTTGATTTAACCCATGCGAGTTTAAAGACACAAGTAAAGAGGGCTTTTAGAAACAGCGCACAATTCTTAGCAATTTTTGGGGAAGAGGAACTGAGGATAGGAAAAGTAAGTGTGAGATGGTTGAGTAGGGAGGAAGGTGAAGCCCATCAGATCATGGTACCGTATGCTGAGTTGGTAGAGTTTTTACGTAAAAATAAAAGTGGGAATGGATCGCAGTGAGAGAAGATTTAGAGCAACAAGAACAGATGCAGAATTTAAAGGCATTTTGGAAAGCGAATGGGACATGGATAATCACTAGCTTAATTCTATTGTTTTTGATCGTGGGTTCTTTAAACGGATGGAAGTTGTGGAATAACTACAACAAAGAGAAGGCTTCTAAGATTTTAACCAACCTGGAGAAAAATATAGAGGGGCAGAACACGGATATCGCGCTTCGTTTATATCAAGAAATTTCTAACGATTATCCCAATACCCTTCAGGCTGGTCTTGCTGGTCTTTTAATTGCGAAATCACTGATCTCTGATGGCCAGGGGGACAAGGCTGCATCAATTTTGGATGAGCTAACGAATAACCCACAAGTTAAGTGGTTGGCAATAGTTCGGTTGAGCAACATTTTACTTGACTTAAATCGTCCGGGAGAAGTAATTGAAATCATTCCCGAGATTATCCCTGATCATTGGGTTGGAATTATTATCGATAGGAGGGGTGACGCTTTTGCGACACTGGGGGATTTTGAATCTGCCAAAAAAGACTGGTTAAAAGCTCTGAACTTTTATGATGCGAATCCAAGTAATCAGGATGTGACCAGATTTATCAGTAGGAAATTGGCTACTGTAGATGCTTCCATCAAGGAACTTAACGCTAACGAAGAATAAACAAGTGTTGAAATATTTCTGGTTAATTAATATTTTTTTTGTAGTGGTTGGTTGTTCTTTTTTCGGCAAAGAGAGAATTAAACCAAATTCACTGCTCCCATTTGAAGAAACGGTTGTTGTTGAAAAAGTATGGACTTTCGACAGTAAAACTCGAGTAGATACAGGTGATATTTCTCTAGTAACGGTCCCATCAGTTTTGGGTGAGAGTGTCCTTGTTCCGGGAAGAAACGGAATAGTTACGATTCTGAAATTGACCACCGGCCAGGTTGAAGAGAGAATTGAGTTAGGGCTCCAATCATTGTCTCAGATAGGGGTAGAGGTAGATAAGGACGCATATAGTTTCGCTTTCGTTTCTGCTGATGGAAGGTTAATGTTTTTCAACTCCAAAAAGAAACTTTTGTGGTCTACTCAACTAAACGGAATTGTGAGGATGGCTCCGAAAATTGGGGATTTGGGAGTAATTGTTAGGCAGGAAGATAATAAAGTTCTTGCTTACGATAAGTTGGGAGGCAAATTGCTTTGGAGTATTTCGAAGAGAAATATGCCCTTAATTTTGCATGCTCAGTCGGATATGAGGTTTGTAGAAGATGAGGGCACGGGATTAACAACAAATAAAAAAAATCTTGCTGTTAATTTAGCTGGAGGCGAGCTTATTTTTCTGAATTCGAAAACGGGTTCCGTCTTATGGGAAAAAAGATTAGCTTTCCCAAAGGGTCAAAATGAAGTTGAAAGGATTGTTGATTTATTGGGAGCACCTTTTTTGGACAACCAAGAAATTTGTACCAGTGTATATCAGACAAAACTAGTATGCGTAGACAGGGGAACGGGTGATGTTGAATGGGAATATCCTGAAAAAATATTATCCCCAGGCTTTTTTAAATTTCCGTTTGTTGCAACCGTTGGATTGAAAGATGAAGTTAAATTGTTCAACAGAGAAGAAAACGTTGTGGTCTGGAGTAACAAAGAGTTACGTTATCGTGACTTATCGAAACCAATTATTTGGGATGATTCCGTTTGGATTATTGACTCATTTGGCATTTTGCACGGACTCTCGATCCTGGATGGGAATACGGTATGTAGGTACGATCTAAATCGGAAATCAGATATCGTCAGTTTCATAGTGACCAGATCTGGTTTGTTGATTACTGATGCGGATGGTTACACAATACTAATCAAAAAACGCGAGTCCTGAATGCTACCTATAGTTCCAATTATAGGTCGACCAAACGTCGGGAAGTCAACCCTTTTCAATCGTCTCACAAAATCACGCGATGCCCTAGTTTACGACAAGCCTGGGGTTACGCGAGACCGAAAATACGGGAGATGTACTTTAAATGGTGTGGATATTTTTGTGATAGATACCGCCGGTATTTTAGGACAAATTTCAAGTGATTTAGAGAAAAAAATCGATCTACAAATCCAACAAGCAATGTTTCAAGGCGACTGTGTGATTTTTTTGGTCGATGGTAGGGCTGGGCTTTGCCCTTCAGACATCGAGATAGCTCGTGAACTTCGAAAAACAGACAAACTAGTTTTAGTTGGCGTAAACAAATTAGAGGGGATGACTAATGCAATTCATCTAGCTGAGTTCCACGAGCTTGGATTTGATCGGTTAGTTGCTATTTCTTCCTCTCATGGTGATGGTATTGGTGAGCTGCTACGAGAAGTGAAAAATGGTTTGTGTCTAATTTCATCAGTAAATAAATTGAATAAGGACGAACAAGGAGAAGGTATCGATAGAATTTCACTTGCGGTTATTGGTAGACCTAACGTTGGAAAATCAACAACCGTGAACAAATTGCTCGGAGAAGAAAGGGTTGTTACTTGCGATATGCCCGGCACTACTCGAGACACAGTAAAAATTCCTTTTTCCTGGAACAGTAAGAGCTATACTCTAGTCGACACCGCTGGAATTCGAAAAAAAACAAAAATATCCGATTTGTTAGAAAGGTTTGTGGTCATAAAGACCCTTGAAATTATCAAACAGTCTAATGTCGTAATTCTAGTTTTGGATGGTTCACAAGGCATTACCGATCAAGATCTACACATTGCCTCCTTAGTTCAGTCGTCCGGTTGTGCGTTAGTTGTTGGTGTTAATAAGTGGGATAAAGTCAACGTTAATGACAAGTCATTGTTTAAAATGAGCATCGACAGGAAACTGAGATTTTTGCACTGGGCTAGAATACATTTTTTCTCTGCTTTCAAGGGTTTTGGTATTAAAGAGTTAATGGCGTCTGTTCCAACTGCTTACAATGCCGCTTTGACAGAAATTTCTACTAGTATGTTGAACTCCACTCTGCGTCAACTCACTTTAAAACATTCGCCACCGTTTAGGAGTGGCTTTCGGCCGAAATTAAGATATGCTCATCAGGGGGGAAGGAACCCACCGGTTATTGTTATTCATGGTAGTGGTCTCAAGCATCTAAATAAAGATTACATAAAATATCTGGAAAATGGTTTTAGGCAAGAATGTAGATTATTTGGAACGCCGTTGCGAATCAGCTTGCGAAATTCAACGAATCCATATTTAAAATCTAAATAAGAGTCAAGTACGCCGGAATTTGTTTTACACTAAGGTATGGAAAAGAAAGAAACAAAACAGTTGAAATTACAAAGTCTTCAAGATCCTTTTTTAAATACCTTACGGAGGGAAAAGGTCCAGGTTTCTGTTTTTTTGGTAAATGGGATAAAGCTGCAGGGTCAAGTAGAGTCTTTTGATCAATATGTGATTCTTCTTAAGAGCAGTGTTGTTCAGCTAATTTACAAACATGCAGTTTCCACAATAGTTCCAGCTAAGTCCATTGTTATTGATGAATAAAACTAAAAACCTAAAATTGTTTCCCCAAACTTGGGTGGGCTTCTGAGTAACGCCCCCTTACACGATCAAAAACTGGCCATAGAACGGTTAGAGGGAAGAAGCAGGGTGGGACTGGTTAGTGTTCTGGAAATAAATAATGACCGACCTACAGACAACCAAGAAATGATTTCACTGGCTCGTTCGGCGGGATGTCGCGTGGAATTTTTGTTTGAATCAAAAAAAAATAAAGTTAATTCGTCTTTTTTTCTGTCTAGAGGGAAGGCAAACGAACTACAAATGCATTGTAAGAAGAGTTGTGTGGAGCTAGTGATATTTTCTGTGCCCTTAAGTCCGATACAGCAGAGAAATCTAACTTTATTTTTGAAGTGCAGAGTGATAGATAGAGTTGCCTTAATTTTAGATATTTTTGCGAACCGGGCAAGAACCAAAGAAGGGAAACTTCAGGTTGAGATGGCTCAATTAAAATATCTTGCCACGAGATTGGTTCGCGGTTGGTCTCACCTTGAGAGACAGAGGGGCGGAATTGGTCTTCGAGGTCCAGGGGAAACCCAGTTGGAAACGGACAGACGATTGATTGCCAAAAGAGTTAGAAGATTAAATGATCAATTAGTGCGATTTTCGGATCAGTGCAGAAATAGAAGAAAATCAAGAAAGAAGAAGGGTGTCTACAATGTTTCACTGGTAGGGTACACCAACTCTGGGAAGTCAACATTGTTCAATGTTTTTACAAAAGCAGATGTTTATGCTGCAAACCAATTATTTGCAACGCTTGATACGACTACGAGAAGGGTTTTTTTAGAAGGACAAAATTATTTCGTTCTTTCTGATACTGTAGGTTTTATAAAAGATTTACCGCACACCTTGATTGAGTCGTTTAAAGCAACGCTCTCCGAAGCAGTAAATGCCGATTTATTGATTCATGTTATCGACAGGAGTGACTGTTTATGGGAGCAAAAATTCAAAGATGTTATCGATGTTTTGAAGGAAGTCGGCACCCAAAATATACCAATAATAAATATGTTTAATAAAATTGACTTAATTGGAGGCGAACCGGGTGTAAGGCATGATCAATATGGTAGGATACAAGATGTTTATGCTAGTGCAGAAAAAAAGAGTGGTCTAGACCAATTAAAAAAAGCCATTAGCGAACAAAAAGATTTGCGAGAGAAATGTTATTATCCAGCGAACAGGTCGATTGGTTGTGAGGCTCAGAGTGCTGAAGGGAGTGATTATTTGGAGGAGAACTATTCTCCGAAACGAGAGTCATTATTTTAGATAGGACATATCTATTAGTGAAAAATACTTTATGAACTTGGAGGTGTATGGGAATTGAAGACCCTAAGTGGGGAAAAGCATCTGATGATCGTTCTGGGGAAAAAGACGATAAGGTAAATGGTGGGAGTAAGCCCCCTCCAAGGAGGCCAAATCGTGGTGGAGGTGATGAACCTCCTGACCTTGAGGAGGTTTGGCGTGATTTCAACAAAAAACTTGGTTCATTGTTTGGAGGTTCGAAAAAGCCGAGAGGTAACGGTAACTGGAACCCGAATACAGGAGGTCCATCGGGTGGAATGCCAACGATCGAATTTAACAAAAAATTCGCAGTCGGGGGAATAATCGGCTTTATTTTTCTTTGGTTAGCTTCGGGATTCTATATTGTTGAGGAGGGTAACACTGCGTTAGTTCTGCGTTTCGGAGAGTACAAATATTCTGCCAATGCAGGCTTTAATTGGAGGGTCCCGTATCCAGTAGATTCTCACGAGATTGTAAATTTTGCTCAGTTGAGGCAAACCACAGTCGGTGTAAGAAGTAATCAGGCTCAAACTTCTGCTAGAGACTCTCTTATGCTGACAAGCGATGAAAATATTGTTGACGTACAATTCGCTGTGCAATATAGAATAGGGAATCCTGAGGCTTATGTATTTAACAATGTGAGGCCTGATGATATCGTTCGACAGGGAGCTGAAACAGCTATGAGAGAAGTTGTTGGTCGAAGCATTGCTGACCAGGTACTTTACGAAAACAAAGAGGCTATAAGTAGAGAGGCACTAAATATTACTCAAAAAATTGCTGATCGGTACGAATCGGGGATTACCGTTGTAAATCTCACTATCCAAAATGTTCAGCCGCCAGAGGAGGTTCAAGCTGCCTTTAGCGATGCGATAAAAGCGGCTCAGGATGCGGAAAAAACAAAAAATGAAGGTCAGGCTTACGCTAATGATGTTATTCCTAGGGCCAGAGGCGCAGCTTTTCGCCTGGTTGAAGAGGCTCAGGGCTACCAGGAGAGGGTAATTGCCACTGCAGAAGGAGACAGTGATAGATTTAAAAAGTTAGTTAAGGAATACAAAAGCGCCCCAAGAGTTACAAGGGAAAGACTGTATCTCGAGTCTATGCAAGAAGTCCTATCAAACGTCAGTAAGGTTATGGTTGAGAATAAATCGGGCAGCAATTTGTTGTATCTGCCACTCGATAAGTTAATAAGAGAGAGAAGTGTAGGTAGCGGAGGAACTTCGGGTTTTGATGGGTCAAACCAACAGACAAGCCAGGGAACTATAAACTCATCGGGTCAAAACATCGGTTCCACTGTGCGAAATATTGTTGGTGAAGGTAGGAATGGTACTCTCAATAACTTAAGAGACCGGCTTAGATAGGTGAGGTAATTTCCACATTATGAATAAAATTATTACTTTTGCAGTTTTTTTATTAGGAGCCATCTGGTTGATTTCATCCTGCCTTTTTGTTGTCGACCAGAGGCAATTTGCACTGGTTTTCGCACTTGGGGAAATAAAAAAAGTTGTTAATGAGCCGGGCTTGTATTTTAAATTGCCCCAACCACTGCAAAATATCATTTATCTCGAGAAAAGAACTTTAACGATAGATACTCCCGACGCTGATCGTTTTATAACTAAAGAGAAGCAAAATGTTGTCGTTGATACGTACGTGAAATGGCGTATCGATGACGCAAAGCTTTTCTACACTAGTGTTGCGGGGAGAGTTGCGAGCGCAAATGATAGGATTTCCCGAGCATTGCGTGACGGTTTAAATAATGAAATAGCTACCAGAACAGTCAACGATGTTATTTCTGGTGAGCGTGAGGAAGTAATGGAAAGCGTTACACGAAGGGTTGCAGAGGATGCTACCCAAATTGGTGTAAGAATTGTGGACGTCAGGCTTAGAAAAGTTGAGTTTGCAGATGAAATTCGAGATTCTGTTTTCAGGAGGATGGAATCTGAACGAAAGGCAATAGCGAGTGAAAGAAGGTCGGAGGGAGCGGCTGAGGCTGAAAAAATTAGAGCTAATGCTGACCGACAAAGGGTTGGTCTTCTTGCGCAAGCATATAAGCAGGCTCAAGATATTAAAGGAATAGGCGACGCTAAAGCGGCATCGGCATATGCAGATGCATTTGGCGAGGATCCTGAGTTTGCTGAATTCTACAGGAGTCTTAAAGCCTACAGAGAAAGCTTTAAAAGTGGTTCAGATTTAATTATTACCGACCCAAATTCTGATTTTTTCCAATTCTTCAAGTCTAACAAAGGTGGAAATTAGGAATACAAAGGAAGGTACGTAACCTCAAATGGATAGAAGGTCCCTTCCTGAGTTCACTTTTGATATCTATCCGGATGATGCCGAAAGGTTAGAGTTTCATAGGCGAACTCTAACGGATTTTTACCGATCAAAGGGCTACCTGCTTGTAAATCCATCGTTAATAGAGTTTATTAAATCTCTCCAGCTTAACGAAAACGAAAAATTTGACTCTCGGATTTTTTCTATTTTCGATCCACTCTCGGGTGAACTTTTAGGGATTAGACCTGATATTACTCCCCAGATTGCAAGAATGGATAATGTGTTGCAAACTAAAAAAGAGGTACCTCCAGTTCTAAGGTATTGTTATGGCGGTTCAGTTTTACATTCAACACCGGATGGTTTGTACTCTTCAAGGGAACAATTTCAACTCGGATGCGAGATCTTTGGCGTAGATAGTATTGAGTATGATATTGAGGTACAGCTGATCGCGTTACAGTCCCTAAAGCTTGTAAATATAAATAGCGGCACTATCAATATTACCCACCGAGGAATCTTTTTAGGTTTGTGCGAATACGATATTTCACTTGCAGAAAATCAGAAACTAGTAATTGATTTATTGAGAAGTAAAAATGTAACGGGCCTTAAAAAATTATCGCATTTGGTTAAGGAAAAGACACTGGAGTCATTAGTTGTGTTGTCGCAGTTGTATGGATGTTTAGGTAACGAGTTTGATATTTTTGATCGGGCTCGTGAAACCTTACCTAAAAACAAATTGATAGAAGAATCTATTTCCGAGCTGTCATACTTCTTGAAGACTGTGAAATCAAATCAGAAATTTTTAGACAGTCCAGGCTGGGACATCTTTATAGATCTTGCTGATTTGGATGGATATCACTATCACACAGGCATTATGTTTTCTCTCTATACTGGTGCGTGGCATGAGGCTATTGTTCGTGGAGGAAGGTACGAAAAAGTTGAAACCATAACTGGTGACTCAAGGCCAGCGGTTGGTTTTAGTTTTGACGTCAAGAAACTAAATAATTTTACAAATAAAAAATCATTTACCAGCGATAGAAAAAAATCCAGTAACAATCTGTTCAATAGAGTTACAAACGAAAATACTCTCGTTGTGGTAGGGACTCAATGGGGCGATGAGGGCAAAGGCAAGGTTGTTGATTTATTAACTGAAAACGTTGATGCTGTGATCAGGTTTCAGGGCGGGCATAACGCTGGTCATACCCTTGTAGTTGAAGGGGCGCGCGTAGTTCTCAGCTTGATTCCCTCAGGTGTCTTGCATGAACATGTGGATTGCTATATTGGCAATGGTGTTGTTCTGTCCCCAAAAGATCTGATCAAGGAAATCAAGTCGCTCGAAAAACATGGACTCAAAGTACTAGATAAGCTTAGGATCAGTTCCTCCTGTCCCTTAGTGCTTCCGACTCATATCCTAATTGATTGCGCTAACGAGGAAAATATGGGAAGTGAGAAGATTGGAACAACTAAACGAGGAATAGGCCCTGCGTATGAGGATAAAATCGCAAGGAGAGGATTAAAAATATCTGACCTCGGGAATATGGATCATTTCCGAGGAAAATTGAAGGGTTTGATGTCACGTCATAAGCTCCTTTTGGAGCATGTTTATGGTTGTAAA
>MDTG01279163.1_pt1 | contig 12235 bp, 7 predicted proteins | sample 811421 | NCBI WGS metagenome assembly MDTG01 (sample SAMN05326645, study PRJNA326480) | marine metagenome | isolation source: seawater | place: Pacific Ocean: South East | collected 2011
GTACACTCAAGAAGGATGAATCAATAGATATTGTTGATGGCACTTATATTCGGTCAGCTTCTTCGGTTGACGAGCTGCAAGAAGACATGCGCAAGTGGGTTGCTGGAGAGCTCGATGAGCATGACAAGATCGTGGCCTCCTATAAAGCACAGGTACTGAAGAAGCTGCAAGATGAAGATGCACGAAAAGAAGAGCGTCTGCGTATGGTCGAAGAAGAAAGAAGAAGACAAGAAGCAGAATTAGGTGTACCGGGCAAGCCTATTGTCGGATACACGCTGGATCAAATCAAAGACATACAGCGTGAACGTGGCCACAACCCAGATAAACCGAACGTCGGATATATCGGATATGCTTCGAGGAGAAATTATGCCAGAGACAAGTGGCTTTCCGCAAGTGTATCAAAGGGAAGCATTGTCGAGTTCGATGGACGTTTGATAACCCGTACAGAGTATGAGCGTATCACAGGAACAAAAGAGGATCTTCAATCGAAGGTCATGGAACGTGCAAAGGATCTGGAAGGGGGTGACGAATGAGTAGTGTTTTTGATGTGATGCTTTCTCCCCAGATCAATGGGCTGGAAGAGATATCCAAAAGCCTCCGAAAAGCTGCGCAAAAGGGCTTGGAGGGCATAGACTATTCTCGTATCAACCGCCAGTACAAGAAGATGGGTCAGCAGTTCAAAGATCTCGTTTCAAAGTCATTGGAGATCGATGTAAAGATCGACACCAAGAATCTCAACAAAGCGCGAAACGACTATTTAACGATGATGCAAGGGGCATCAAAAAAGCTTGCTTCCTATGAAGAAAAACTTCGGACAGATTCATACTCCAGACAGGAGAAAGCTCGCTTCCAAACACGCATCGACACCATCAAGAAAGAGCTCAGAGAAGAAGAAAACAAGTACAACAAGATATTGAAGTTTGAGAAGAAGCGTCTTGAGCTGGCTGGTGATTATCTTGACTCGGTCAAAGAAGCACGAAAGGAGATGGGCGAAACAGTCAAAGAATTCGGAGATGGCATGAAAAATGCTGTGGATGGGTTCATGAGTAATCTCGAAAGCGGTGACTTCTCTTCGATCTTCAGTAATTTCGGAAAGGGTTCAAAAGGTCTGGGTAAAAAGATGAAAGGCTTTGCCGCCTCAAAAGGCCCTAATGCTGGCGGTATGACCAAAATGGTTGGCACAATGGGCATTATGATGACCAAACTCGGTGTTGCTGCTGGGGCGTTGGCTGGTGTTGCTGGAGTGGTAGCTGCATTAGGCGCGGTATTTACAAAGGTGCAAGGCCAAGCATTTGACTTCAACCGTAGCTTGTTGGAAGGTGCGGGTGCCGCTGATCTAATGTATGGGAATACCAGAGGCTTGACGAAAGAATTAGAATTGATGAGAAAGTCCACAACCGGGATTGGTAAGCAGATGGGGATAGGGATGCTGGCGAAGGATCAGATACAGGTTCTCAATGCGTTTCGTGCAGCCGGTATGCAAGTAAATGACTTCGGAACATCTTGGGGAAAGGTATCGGAAGGCGCGGAACAGCAGATGAAAAACTACCAGAAAAGTGTCGAAGTGGCCTCTGCTTATTCTCGCCTTATTGGTATTGGTGCGACAGAGATGGCAACGCAGATGGCATCCTGGTCTGAAGAATTAGGGGGAAACCTCAACTATATCGCAAATGAATTGGGAACGATCACAAGACAAGCCGCACAGGGTGGCTTTGGTGTCAAACGGTTCTACTCTACGGTTGTGCAAGCGACTTCTGGTATGGCTGGGTATAACATCCGCTTGAGTGAAACAGGCGCGCTTTTGTCGCAGCTTGTCAAATCGCTGGGTATGGAACAGGGAGGTAGTCTTTTGCAAGGTCTTTCTAAAGGCTTTGCTGGTGAAGATATGAATTCCAGGCGAAAGCGTATCAAATTAACAGGCTCTGCAAAGACAAAAGAACATGCAAATCGTACTGCGATGAATGTGACCCAAGATTTTGCACGTAAGCTCATGACTGCAACAGGTGGATCTACCGCAGAAGATAGACAAAGAAACCGAAAGAGATACGCCAAACATGGCTCTAAGTTTGGGGGCGATGATGGCTTAAACTTCAATGCTCAAAGAGCTGCGATGGGCGATAAAGATGCAGAAAAGCAGTTTATGAGGCGCATCCAAAAAATGAGCTATGATGAAATGTTGAAGGAGAAGGCAGCGATACAAGCTGTAGGTGGTCGTGATGCAGAGGCTTTAGCAAGATCGCTTGAATCCACCTACCGCGCCACACAACTGGCAAAAGGTGGCATGAACAACATGGCATCCAATATGGATGCCTTCGATATGACTGGGAAATTGAACATGATTTTTGATTCGGGTCGGAAAATATCGGGTGGCAAAGAGCTGTATCAAATTCGAGATGCCAACATGCTACAGGCGGTGTCTGATTCAACTGGAATGAGCTTAGAAGAAATACGGCAGTATCAACAAGTGCAAGGCGACTTTGCTGGTAAATTCAATCTTCTCAAAGAAGGTCGTACTGGAGGGTTGAGTGATGACGAGCAGTTTGCGAAGTATGGTGCAGCCAACATTGATGGGCAGGTACAGACCGAAGATGGTCGCTTCATCAACACATTGGATCAGTTTGTACAGTCACAAGGGAAGCAAGTAGATGATATATTTGCTGGAAAAGTAGACGAAGATATTGCTCTGGGCAGAGAAGTCGCTGCGAATACGTTTGACATGTCTAATATTCTCTCTGCTGGTATTGCATTTGGTTTGGAAACACTTGTTGATAGCGTCAATGGTATTGCCAAGATGCTGTTGAGAAAATTCGGCCTAGGAAATACTGATTCCGCAGAGAATCTGCAAGAGGCATCAAAGGCTTTCAAAGAGAAAGCAATGGAGTACAACGATGTAAAACGTGATCTCAAAGCCATGAAGAGAAGAACCAAAGACCTTGTCGAGAAGAAGAAAATTGATGACCAGATCAAGGCCATTGATATTCAGCAAAAAGACAATCTTGCATACGCTGCGCTGGCAACAAAAGCAGCTATGAAAGAAATGGAAGGTTTTGATACCGGTCTGTATGCACATGGCTCAAGTAGCGAAGACAAAATGGATAATTTTAAGACGATGCTGGGGCATCGCTTGGGTCAATATAATTCGGGAGACAGGCATGATAAAATTGCCCGTGGAGCAGGGTTCTTATATGCCGACTTTATGGAGAGTGATAACTATAAAAAGAGCTTTGAAAAAGACAAACTGGGGGAAAGGAGAGATAAGGCAGAAGCAGACACGAAGTCGTTTTATTGGTCGCTACTGGATGAAGTGTACGCGGGAAATCTACACCATGACATGAGCACGGAAGAGAAGCAAGCTGTCTTTAAGAAGCAAGCCGAAAAATACAACGTAGGCCACATGCTTCACTTTGATGGTGAATCATACCAAATAGGCAGAAATGGCAGAATGGAAAATATTCACGAAGCCTCAAATGCAATACAATATGAAGCACTAGGACAGGGTGACGCTTTTACGGATGCCTCATGGAAAAATTATCTGACTTTGGGTATCGCAGATCGGGACAATCGATCGAGAGACTTTATGGCCTTAACAAGGGATGCTTCCGCATCCGCTGGTACTGCTATGGTTCATGGTATCTATCAAGATGAAGCCGAGAAAAGACAAGGTGAAGCAGATGCTGCGGAAGCAACTGTCGATGACATGATCAAAACAGAAGACGAACGCGAAAAGCGTATGAAGAAATTCCAAGAAGGAAAGCTGACTGATACGCAAGCGAAGAAAATCTCTGAGGAAATCGACAAGGCACAAGCACGTCGCTCCAGAAAGAAACTGGGTGTCGCACTTGGATATAGTGGCGACCAGCTCAATGAATTTACTGCGGCCTTCGCCCAATATGAAAAAACAGGAAAGAAATCGTATCTGAACAAAAAAATTGATGACGTATCTATACGTCAAACGATCAAAGGCAATAAAGATCTTCTTGCCGAAGACACAAAAGACTACTACGGCTTACGACCCCTGTTAAACGACTTCCTCTATGCAGAAGGACGTGTCCATCGCATCAACACCAGAGATGATATTGCAATGTTGGGAGCAAAGGCCGATGGTGCATTTGCAAGGTCGATGGGTGTCGGTGGTTCAGGTCACTTTACGGTTACGGTTCACAACTACGGTGACGAAGGACGTGTCTTGCACACCGTAGAAAAAGCATTGAAGAAAGCCGGTATCGCCCCTTCTCGAAAAACGACCAAAGTAAAGGCATGAGGTGAAGCATGAGTGACCGTACAAAATCCTATTTCAAAAGCTCCTTCCATAGTGCCGAAGATGAGTACAACGGAAAAGGAATACGGCCTGTTGTCTTTGATATCATCGGGCCAGACCATCAAATGAGCCTCCTTCCAGATGATCTCAAGCTGGTGCTGCACGTGAATCCGTCCACGATGTCTATCAGCCAAAGCAAGGTCATTGAACGCATCCAGACGCTCGGTGGCTTTGTTGAACAGCATTGGGGCGATGCACCCACAGAGCTCAGCTTCGAGATGGCAACAGGGGGCTTTATGCGCCTCTACACAGGTTTAACTGCAACTACAGGTCCAAGCCCAGCCAATGAGAGGGTAAAGCCGAAAAGCATGCAAGCATGGGATATCAACGGAACACGTAGAGAAACCATCGCCTATGACAAATACCTTGATCTTCTGGCTCTCTTTCACAACAACGGAATGATCTATGACCGTAGGGGAACGATAGCGATGCAAGGGCAAATCAAAGTGAGCTTCGATGGGATGTCTTGGTTTGGATACTTCAGTTCTTTTTCGGTGAGCGAAGCCGCAGAGCAGCCCTTCTCCTTTTCATTGTCTGCTTCGTTTACATGCCAAAGAGAAGAACACTCGTTTCAGACCATGCGCGCAAGAAGTGGAAATTTCGTAGGATAATGTCATGTCGAATTCAAAGGGATGGAAAAGCACACAGGTGGTAGCAGACCTACCAGCAGACACACAAGCAGGTCGCATCGCAGAAGGGTTTTCAAACGCTGTGTCTTTTCTCGAAGAAGCAAGCGCAAATTATATGGAGCATCAACCGTTGGAAGTTTTTGGCGAGCTCCCCACCAGTCCGATGTTCGGAACAGAGTTTATCTATCAAGAAGCCCTACCTGTTGATTCATCGAACCCCAGACTGCGCAAATACTCTCCGTTTGTGATCTCTATTTTGCCTCCGGTCGAATTGTATGATGCGGAAGCCACGCAGCATGAACGCTTGACGGGGATCGAACCCAGCTTGGGTCGTGATGCCTACACCTGGAAAGATTCATCAAAGGATGGAAGATCCTTGACGTATCCAAAGACCATTGACCTAGACAACAAGACCTATGCAGCTAGAGCCGATTATGTCATCTCGAACGGTACACTTCGAGGAACAGCACAGATATCCATTGCCAGTACGATAGACATTGCCGATCAGCTTGTGCAGATCAACACCATACGAAACCTCCCACCGTTGGTTATGCTTATCAACCCAAGCTCTTTTCAGATATCATATCAAAAGGTACAGGGGAACCAGCGCACACGACATGGATATGTGTTTCAAGAATGGGGAGAGGGGCAGCCCACGATATCATTGTCTGGCCGTATTGGTTCGTTTATGTCTGGTTATACAAACCAGAGATTCAAAAAGATGAAAAGCCCAAAGGCGAGATCGATGGAGAAGGGGCTTGAGGATGCAAAGGATCGCTTTGAAGGCTGGCTCAAGGGACAAGACAACAAGTACATCGCTGGGGTGGCCGATGCGCTTGGGAGTAAGCAAGGCAACACGCAAGAAGTGCCTTCTGGGAACAGGGAAGCCTCTCGCAAATACTCGGCTTCTTGGCATAATTTCTTGTCTTTGATGCAGATATATAAGCACAACGGATACATCCGGTCTACGTTGTCGAGCTCTGAGCATGTGAACATGGTCTGCCCCATCGCCATAGACTATGATGGGTGGCGATATGTAGGCCACTTCAACAGCCTCAATTACTCTTTCTCCGACGACAAGAACAGAGGGGGCATCGAGTATGATATGGAATTCGTTGTTTCTCGTATGTATGACACGTCCAAAGAACATACCTTTGTTGGTCCGATGAATCATGGTGGCGTACCACACAAGGGAAGGACACCGCAAAGCCCAAAGATGAGAAAGAATCCAAAATGGGGTGTCAAACGTGTTGGAGACACAGGCCAAGAAAAAGCGATGGAAAAGATCAAACAAGATTGGAAAAACGCATCCAAAGGTGAAGAAACCAAAGGTTTTGTCTCTACGATCCAAAATAAATTCAAATAAATTCAAAAAAAGCACTTAACGAAAGTGTCGGTTTATTGATGCTTTTCGGAAACTATAACGGGTATGACGTGCTTTTAAGGAGCGATTTTTACACCATTTCATTGTGCCCGAGCGTGTCTTCTCCGAACGTATCTACAGGAGAGAAATAAATGCTTCTTTATCAACATGAGTACTGGTCATTGAAATTAATCGAAGGTGAATTTGTCTTATGTTTTCAAGATGAAATATATCGCAAACTGCATGGGTGTTCCTGTATAGCGGATGCGATAAACCGTACCCCACCGATTGTGAGGATGGCACCACACTTTGCAAGAATTGCTTATGAAGCACTGGATAACTCAGAATCACTTGGCGGAACAAATCACTGGTTTTACAAATTTGAACGTGCAGGTTTGTATAAGAGTTCGAGATTATATGTATCCACTCAGAAATGGGACGCGAATAAGTATCTCAAAAATAACTGATATTCGCAGCACCACTTTCCCTCTCTCCTTTGTGTACAGAGTGCATAAAGGAGAGCATATGATCTTACATACAGATGGACGTTGGTCAATTCGTGTCTGCGAATCACATCTATTCCCAGACACACCTTGTGTGGCCGTATGGTACGGAGATAGGCGCACAGACTATGAGTATCAGACAATAGACGATGCGGTTCGTCAGCTTCCGCTTGTGAAACTGGTGTACCCAAAAGCATACCAGACAGAGTGCGTCTAAGGACAGATTATGTCTGGACACAAATTATAGATTGACTGTTGTGATAGTGGAACCTATCATGCTTGATGTAATTTTATGGGGTGTGTGCGATGATAATACCAAGAAAGTTTAAGAAGGGTGGTGGTCAAGAACAGGTCATTCAATTGAGGCCAAAGGGTGAGCGTGTGCAAGGCTTGCAAGAAGCCATTGGCTTCCAGAGGAATTGGCGAACCGCGAGAGAGATGATGGCGACAGAGGCGTGGAGACAAGCCCCTTCGCTGGAAACAGATATCAAAAATGCGCAAGCTGTATTGGCTGGAGAAAGGCCGCTTTGGGCACCGAACCTAGAGCATCATGCAACACTACAGGCCATCTTGGAGACAAAGTGCATGTTCTATTGGCGAAAGATATGGGGCAAAAACAGCAGCTTCTTAATGGTTCAACATTCCAACCATGAAGTCAGAGGGTATCGAACAGAAGTGAACCCCTTGACGGGAGATCATACCAAGTATCAAGGCAATGCGAATAAGCCCGATCCCTACATGGACTGCTTCATCATCAAAACAACCTATGGTCAAATAATTTTGGAGCTGTTGCGGAGGTGGGATCAGTACTTCACCATACCTGGCGAAATCGCATTGGCAAAGGCTCGATGGGAGCAGCAGCAAAGAGATGAAGGTGCTGCAAAATGAGCATCATCCCAAAGAAATACACCAAAGAAGAAGATAGCGTCATCAGTCTCAATGAATACAAGCACCCACGAACCATAGGTTTGCATGAAGCCATTGGCAGACAAAAGTCGTGGAGACTTGCCAGAGAGATGATGGCAACCGAAGCATGGAGACATGCACCTGCCATCGCAGAAGATATCAGAAATGCAAAGGCCATTCTTGCTGGAAAACCAAGCCGGTACGCGCCCAATTTAGAGCATCCAGATAGGCTACTGGATATCTGCATCAACAAGGTGATGTTCTGGTGGAAAAAAGTCTGGGGAGAAGATGCTGGTTTTCTCTGTGAAGAACATTCCGATCACGAAGTCAGAGGATATCGAACCAAGGTTTTGCCAAACGGAGAACACGTAGAAGTAGAAGGGGAAGGCGCGTTTTTTATCATCGCCACCAGCTACCCAGAAATACTCTATCTCATGCTGAAAAAATGGGATACCGAAGAGATGATCCCCAAACAGGCGAGCTTTGGTGCGCTGACGCAGTTGACAAAAGAGGGCGATTCGCTTGGCCTTTCAGAAGAAGCGATGGCACGCTGGGAAAAGGTTCTGGAAGTCAAAGGGATGGCAGCATTTTGGGATATCAAGATAACCCTAAAGCCCTATGCCGATGATGACGAACCATTAGGGGAATTGGGTATCAAATTTGAGAGATCAATACGAGACGAAAGGTCTGGAGAATAGTGCGACTATAAACACCCCCTTGTAAGGGGTGAACCCGATTTTCGAGGGTGTGTTTATGTCAGCATTTACCAACCGACCATACAGCGGTACATGGAACCTCAACCAAATGGGGATCATACGATACGGGCCTGATGCGCTGGTCTATGTCAATGGTGAAACCAGCCTTCCTACGTTCGCTGCGGATCATCGAGTGATCGATATACAGCCCTATATAACCAATGTGAGCGCAGACTGCGGATGTAGTGCTGGAGCTTCATCTGCATCGGTCAGCCTTGCGCTTCCACAACAGATGGGTTCGGCTCTCTTTCGAGATGGTCATACCGTTATCTCCGTTGGCTTGGAAGTACATGTCTACATGAGAGGGTATTTTCCGATCAAAGGTGCTGGAAAAGCCAACGCACAAGAAGACCTTGACGAGCTCCACAGAGAGCTGGGCGACGAAGCATCAAACTTGCCGATGCGACCTTTTTACCCGGTATTTCATGGGGTCATCACAACCGTAAACCATAGCCGTAACGGTGGGATGATAGAGATTGGTTTTGAGTGTGCTGGGATGCTTCACTTTTGGGAAACCCAAACGGTATCGATCAATGGGCCGCTTTTGGGTTCAAGACCAAGAGGTTCAAAAACCACGATGCACTATCAAACGGGTCACAAATTCACCAATATGACCCCGTTTGCGGTTATCTACTCGCTGTACAAAGATGTTGGAGGTTCGGCTGCTGGTATTGGATATGCGCTTTCCTCAAGTACAAACATTGCATCCGAAGCGAGGGTGGTTGGACGTGAAGCGATGTCGATGTTCCAAGCGGCACAGCTCTATTGGGAAAGGCGATTTGCGACCAAAGTCTATGGCCTCAAAATGTATGGTGTCAACGGTGCGCTGTTCAACTTGGCGCAGCAAGCCATCATGGGTCGTATGTCCGAAGACCAGATGAAGAAACATGCTGCGGCAGACTTTCGAGGCCACATGGCGAAGAAATACCAAGCGCAAGATCCGCTTCAATATGATTCCTCAAAGGACTGGACAAGTACGGACAAAGATGCTTTAGAGAGGGCTTTCAAAGGTTCGATCTTTCGTGAGAACATCGACTATCTTTCTGCTGCATCCGAATCTGCCGATACGTCTGTATCCGTTCCTTCGCTCAAAGCCTTTGCGACAGACTATTCAACATTTGGATCGGTGAACCTCTATGAAGGAACATATGAGAGCAAACTCGACCTTGCGAATCAAGTCGCAACTGCGTGTGGTTATGAGTTCTATCAAGACGTAGATGGCGACCTTGTTTTCAAACCACCGATGTACAATTTGGATACACGAAGCTCACCAGCATACAACGTTCGACCCATAGATATCATCTCATTGAATTTCACAGAAGCAGAACCAGATGTAACGTACATGACGTGCAAATCCGGTGCGTTTTCAAACGTTGAAGGGGTTGGACTGGATGGTCAATGGGGTGTAAAGGGCATGTATGTAGATTACAGGCTCATCGCTAAATATGGCTGGAAACCGGGAGACTTCGAGAGCTCCTTCTATAAGAGTGGGCGTGAAGCCTTTTATGCTGCGGTTGCGAGCTTGGATCGCGAAAACAAGAACATGTACTCGGCTTCATTGACGATACCTATGCGCCCAGAGTTACGACCGGGCTATCCCATATACATCCAGCATATAGATGCGTTCTACTACATCGAATCAGTTAGCCACAGCTTGACGTATGGAGGGCAAGCGACAACCTCGATGCAGCTTCACGCCAGAAGAATTAAATTCATACCTCCAGGATTCCCTTCCGACAATGTCACAGGAATAGATGCGGTGACACTTGATAAGCCTTGGAATCCACCGCTTCCTATGATGGCTGCAGGCCCAGATGGAAAATCCATCAAGGTTATGGGCTTCCCTAATGTGGTGATGGCGTATGATCCCACACGTCAAAGCCCTTCTTGGCTTGGCTTTGATCCCGGCCTAAAAGGAGCGATGGAATTAGAGAACGTACAGGTTTCTGATGAGACAATCACCCCAGAGCTTATGCTACTGAGAAAAGCCAGAGATGTCGGTATTGTACGTTTTGCAAACCCATCCCAGTTTAATGAAGGCAACATCACCTTCAACGATGTTAGCTCTCGTCAGAACATGTGGGAGAGGGCGCAGCCTCAGATCGTTGTGGGAAGGGAAAATGGTGTTGATGTTTGGGCTGATATTGTTGTGACGAAATTAGCCGAGCAACGGATACTGATGAAAGATCTGAAAGATCAATTCGAGCGCGATCAAAAGCGAAAAAATGGCAAAGAGCAATGGAATGAGAACAAAGTCGTTGAGCATGATTCATGGATCGATCTGGTCAAAGATGAAGGGCCAGAAGCCATCACCTTGATTATCTTGATGAAGCTCGTACGTTCAACCATACCAGGCTTTGGGGAGAACACCTCCAATGCCGTACAGTTACTGGAAGTCCTATCCTCGAAGAAGGCTACCTTCAGCAACGCAGACCAGCCGGGCTATTACCGATATTATTCTTCAGCGCATCCCGATCCGCGACATCAAGCGGTGGGATCCTTCAGCTTTGGAACAGACTTGAGCAACACAACAATGTATATGAATTCTGCGCCACAGGTACCAGAGCAGTCTGATAGGCCGGTGTTCAAGAAGCAAGGCCGTATACAGTATCTCGATGTCATTGGTATCTTGAACCCAGAAGATTCAAGCGAACATATCTTACGAAGAACCTATGTAGAATTAGAAGAAGATCAGTACAGAGTGTCTGCACCGCATGGCTTTGAAGTCCTCTATGAAGCAAGAAGCGCAACCAAAGGTTTATATGGGGGTGATGGCCAGACGGATGCCAACGTATCGCAGTATGTGAAGAAAAATAAGAAGTATGAGACAACAATATCAGAGACCTGGCTACCGCCTGGAGCAGAGCGATACTATGCTGGTGAAAAAAAGACACAATTCAAGGCTTCGCACAACATACATAAGCTAGAGTTTGGTCAGTTTCATTGGGATGTTCCGTTGCTCAGAAGAAAGAAGGGGTTTGAGCCAAAGCTAGAGCAGTATGACGAGCATCGCTTCAAAAGAAATGTCGTGCTTCGATTTAATGGCGGAACAGAGAAGATAGCCACACAGTTATTCAACAAAAAATCGGGAAGGAAACGGAAAGAAAGAAATGCGCAGTATGCGACTTGGCCAGGTATCTATCGCTTCCACAACTCCGACAAGACTGTTTATGAGAACCTAAAGCCATTTCTTGATGATATGGCAGATCTTATTGTTCCCAGAATAGGCAACCTCTTTGGCGGCTTCTCCTTTGCTGGTGAATACACATACACAGACGACACAGGAACGGTGGTTCAGCGGCCATCACTTCTGGATGAGATTTTTCCGTTATTTTATGTTGCGGTTGGAGAGCTAAGGCAGCTCGACAACATGGACTTCATCAATTCTGGAGAAGATCCACAAAAAGACTATTACTCACCAATCACCATCAACAGGGGCAGTGACTGGTCTATGAGCCAACTACGTGGTGGGGTGAAAAGCCATACATTTGATGGAGGAGATGTCGAAGTAGGGATGTATAAGAAGTTTTTCCCTGTGGTTGGAATTCCCTTAAAACATCTCCCTGTGGTTTCCAAGAAGTATCGAGGTTCTGTTCTCCCTACCTCAAAAGGCGAGACAATATACCACAAAGCCTTTGCAAAGTATCGCCCAGCGGACACGAAAGCATTTGACCCCACAAAGGTGAATTTTGAGCGTCTGTGGGAGCAACTATCCAATCATGTGGCCGAAGTCCTGTGGGAGCGTGTCGAGTTCATATTGA
>MDTG01292469.1_pt1 | contig 12235 bp, 11 predicted proteins | sample 811421 | NCBI WGS metagenome assembly MDTG01 (sample SAMN05326645, study PRJNA326480) | marine metagenome | isolation source: seawater | place: Pacific Ocean: South East | collected 2011
AATTTATATAAAATCATACGGATGTCAAATGAATGTCTATGACAGTAACAGAATTAAAGATCTTTTTTTAGATAAAGGATATAAAATAACTGATGATGTAAATAAAGCTAACTTAACTGTATTAAATACTTGCCACATAAGAGAAAAAGCAGTTGAAAAAGTATATTCTGATATTGGTAGAATAAAAAAAATAAAAGATAAAAATAAGAGTATGCAACTTGTTGTTGCTGGTTGTGTAGCTCAAGCAGAAGGAAATGAAATACAAAAAAGATCGCCTGTAGTTGACTTTGTAGTTGGCCCTCAATCTTATCACAAATTACCAGATATGATTAATAAACTTGAACCAACATTAAATAGCGATTTTTTACAGAATGAAAAATTTAAAAATTTAATTTATAATTCTTCAAAGTTGTCATCTGAGTTCATATCTATTCAAGAAGGTTGTGATAAGTTTTGCTCTTTTTGTGTAGTTCCGTACACAAGGGGGCCTGAATTTTCAAGACCAATAAGTGATATTATAATTGAATTAAAAAAATATGTTTCAAAAGGGGTGAAAGAAATAATTTTACTTGGTCAGAATGTAAACGCTTACCATGGTGAAACTGATGATGGTAAATCTAGGGATTTAGCCTACTTAATAAATAAAATTGCAGAAATCGATAAAGTAAAAAGAATTAGGTACATGACCTCCCATCCAATCGACATGAAGGACTCATTAATAAATGCACATGCTAAAAACTCAAAACTTATGCCCTTTTTACATCTGCCAATACAATCAGGGTCTGATCAAATCCTAAAAAAAATGAATAGAAAACATACGGTTGATGATTATTTGAGAATTGTAGACAAAATTAGAAATATTAGACCTGATATTGCAATTTCTTCAGATTTTATTGTTGGCTTTCCTGATGAAACAGATAAAGATTTTGAAATTACTATGAAATTTATTGAGGAAGTTAAATTTGTTATTGCTTATTCATTTATATATAGTGCTAGACCTGGTACTCCAGCTCAACATAAAGATAATATTGAGCTATCAGTAAAAAAAGCAAGATTAAGCGCTCTTCAATCACTATTAACACAACAACAAGTCATATATAATAAATCTTTTTTAAATAAAGAAATGGAAGTTCTATTTGAAAAAGAAGGTAGATATGAAAATCAATTTATCGGTAGAACAATATATAACCAAAGCACTTTCATAAATTCAAAAGATAAGCTTCTTAATAAAATTTTAAATGTAAAAATAACAAATTCAACAAATTATTCACTCGAATGTCAAACTTAGCAAAATCTGACAATATAGAATTAGAATTAGATGATAACTCAATCTTAAGTAATTTATTTGGAGTAAATGACTCCAACCTGTCTATCATTGAAAAAATTAATGACGTTAAAATTCAATATAGGGGAAATAAAATAAAAATTATTGGAAAAACAAAATCTATTTTTGAAACAAAAAAAACAATTTTAAATTTATTTCAAGAAGCTAAAAATGGAGCAGAAATAGATGAAGATAAGATAAAAGATACAAAAAGTATTGTATCCATGAATATAAAAGAGGACAAACAAATGGATTTGTTCATACAGACAAAAAAAAGAAAAATTGTACCTAGAACTCCAAATCAAAGTAAGTATTTTAATTTACTAAATTCTAAAAATATTGTTTTCGCAGTTGGTCCTGCTGGTACTGGTAAGACTTATGTAGCAGTAGCTAAGGCTTTATCAAGTTTACAGGAGGGCAAGGTTAATAAAATTATACTTTCACGACCTGCTGTTGAAGCGGGTGAAAAATTAGGATTTTTGCCAGGGGATTTAAAAGAAAAAGTTGATCCTTTCCTTCGCCCAATCTATGATGCTTTATATTCAATGTTGCCCTTTGAGCAGGTAGAAAAGAAAATCACAAATAATATAATAGAAATTGCACCTATTGCTTTTATGAGAGGAAGAACCTTAGAAGACTGTTTCATTATTTTAGATGAGGCTCAAAATACTACAAGAACACAAATGAAAATGTTTTTAACAAGATTGGGTAAAAATAGTCAAATGGTTGTGGTTGGAGACATTACACAAATTGATTTAGTAAGTGAACGTGACTCAGGTTTAAAGGATGCAGTAAAAAAATTAAAAAGGATAGATGACATAGGTTTTATAGAGCTATATGAAAACGATGTAGTTAGACACGATTTAGTAAAAAAAATTATCAATGCTTATGAAAAAAACAATAACAGTTGATTTTTTCTCTGATTCTAAAAAATGGCCAAGAAGAATGCCAAAAATAAAAAAAATCACTTTGAATACTATTAAAATAATGACTAAATATTTTGATAGAAATTATTTAACTTATTTAAATATAATTCTATCTGATAAAAAAAGAGTTAAAAAGCTCAACACGAAATTTAAAAAAAAGTGCCAAGATACCGATGTATTAACTTTCGTATCAAAAACATCAAAAAAAAAATATTGGAAATCACCTGTATTGTGATATTTTTTTCTCTATTGATACTATTGAAAATTTTATAAAAAATAAGAATTTAAATCTATATGAACATTTTAATCATTTGCTAATTCATAGCTTACTACATATAAATGGTTATGATCATAAAAAAAAAATCCAATTTAATAAAATGAAGAAAGAAGAAATTAAAATTATGAAAAAATTTGGTCTAAAAGACCCATATATAAATTAATGAATAAAAATAATTTTGATAAATCTTATGGCTGGAAAAATTGGCTTATTAAAAAACTATTAACAAATGAGTCAACTAAAGAAGATATATTAAATTATATTGCTAATCAGGATAATAATAATGAAATTAAAGATCTGAATGATAACAATGAAAAAAGCTTAATTAAAAATATTCTTAAGTTAAATGAAAAAAGTGTTGAGGATTTGATGGTTCCAAGAAGTGAGATAGTTGCTGTAGATTATGATCAAACATATGAACAGATTTTGGATCTCATAAAAGAAGAAAGTCATTCAAGAATGCCAGTTTATAAAAAAAACCTTGATAATGTTGTTGGTTTTCTCCACGTCAAAGACTTTATTAAAACTAATTTGAATGATTTCGATATTAATTTAATACTTAGAGAAGTGCTTTATGTAGCTCCAAAATCGCCAATATTAGATTTTTTAGAAACTATGAGATCTTCAAAAATTCACCTTGGTTTGGTAGTTGATGGTGTAGGTGGTGTAAATGGTTTAGTTACTATTGAAGATTTAGTTGAAGAAATTGTTGGAGATATAGAAGATGAGCATGACGCAGAGGATGTAGAGGAATTAATTCTAAGTAAATCAAAAGACTCTATCACTGTTAGTTCAAGATATAGAGTTGAAGATCTAGAGAATTATTTTAAAATAAAAATTTCTAGACATATAGATGATGAAATATCTACAATCGGTGGTTTGGTATATTCTATAATTAACAGAATTCCTAAGAATAATGAGATAATAAAAACAAATGATAATTTGACAATTAAAATAATTAAGTCAAACAACAGAAAAATTGAAACAGTAGAAATAAAAAAAAATAATTGAACATTTTTATATTTTTCATTTTAGGATTTCTATTTTCTCTATTATTTCCTCCATATTTTTTTGCCCCTTTAGGCTTTCTTATATTTCCTTTCGTTTGTATTTATATTGAAAAAAATAAGTATAATTTAAAAAAAATAACTTTTTTCAAGTATAGTTTTTCATTTTCCTTTTCATTCCTTTTAAGCTTTCTATTTTGGATTCAAAATCCTTTTTATGTATTTGATGAAACAAAAAATATATTTTTTTTATCATTTTTACTTATTATTTTATTAGCATTAATTTTTAGTTTAATTTTTTCTTTAATAGTATGTTACAATAATTTCATACCTACATTATTTCTTGTTCCATTATCTTTTGTTATCTTTGAGTTTGTTGTCTCGATTATTTTTACTGGTTTTCCTTGGTTAACTTTTTCTTTGATTCTATCAAATGCTGATTTTTTTTCATTTATCATTAGAAATTTTGGAACTCTGATATCAAGTTTTATTACGATTCAATTATTTTGCATTCCATTTATTTTTTTAACAAAAAAAACTGATATAGCAAAAATTTCATTTCAAACTGTTTTTGTTATTCTACCATTGGTAATTGCTATATCTATTAATTTTGTATCAAGTGATAATACAAAAGATATTAATAAAAAAATAAATATTGAAATATTTCAATTAAATCATAAAATTACTATAGATAAAAAAGATCATGAAATAAGATTAAAAGAGATTATTAAACACATAACTAACAGTAATGCTGAACTATTAATTTTTGGAGAAAATAATTTTCCTTATATTATTAATGGGAAAGAAATGAATGTTGTTCAAAGTTTTTTGAAGAAAAATCAAAAATTAATAATTGGAGGAACAAGAGTTCAGAAAGAGCATTATTATAATACTTTAATACATGTAAATAATGAAAATATTGTTTATTTCGATAAAAAAATCTTAGTACCTTTTGGTGAATATTTACCTTTAAGAAAATTCCTTGTTTTCTTAGAACCCATATCTGGTCAATATGATTTCTCCAGAGGTGATAAAAAAAGGCTTGTTAAGATTGATGATAAAATAAGTTATATACCTATAATATGTTATGAAATTTTATTCTATTGGAAGTTAATTAATAAAATGAATGTTGATAGTGATTTTATAGTTAATATAACAAATGATATTTGGTTTGGAAACTTTTTGGGGCCATACCAACATTTTTACCTTACAAAACTTCGTGCCGCTGAGTTTAAAAAACCTATTATAAGAGTGTCTAACAATGGTATTTCAGGAATAATTGATGAAAATGGTAAAGTTTTGATTAAAACTGAATTGAATAAAGATCAGATTATAAAATATAATATTAAATTAAAAAAAAATCAAAATTTTTATAAAACTCACTTCTATTTAAATTTGTATTTTTTTATAATTTGTATTCTACTAGTAGTTCTAAATATAAAAATAAGAAATGAATCATCCTAATTATAAGGTTAGACTATTTGGGAGAACCAGAGGAAGAAGTAATAAAAAAGTAAGTTATAATGAATATTATAAGATTATAGAAAAATATAGAATCAGAGATCTGGAAGAAAACAAAAAGTACATATTAGATATCGGCACTGGTTATGGAGAAACAAGTATATTTTTAAGTAAAAATAATAAAGATAATATTATTCTTTCCTGTGAAAAATATGTTGATGGAAATCTAAATCTTATTAAAAAAATTCAGCAGGAAAATATAATTAATATTAAATTACATCCCGGAAATGTCTACGAAATATTGGATAAATTAGGCAGTAAAGAAATTTTTGAAAAAATATGGATTTTTTTCCCAGATCCTTGGCCAAAAAAAAAACATTTTAAAAGAAGGCTTGTCACTCTCAATTTTTTAAAGAAATTACACAACAATCTTAGGTCAAATGGTCAAGTTTGTATTGCTACAGACTCAATATCTTACACTAAACATATTCTAAATAATATCTATTTAGGAAGACAGTATTTTAATTGGACCAATCAAAATAAAGCTCATCTGAATATTAAAGATTTTTTTATTGTGGAGACAAAATTTTATAAAAAAGCAATTAATGAGGGTAGACAGCCAATATTATTTGTTTTAGAAAAAATATAAGCTTGTAATTTTTATTTTTTTTAATATAGGAGACATTATATTTAGGTGGGTTATCCCACCTTTTTTTTATAACTATGGCTAAAAAAAAGTTCAATGTAATACGTGAGGAAATGCTTCAAGTAGCAAATAATGTTGCACAAGAAAAAAATATTGATCAAGATGCTGTTTTCCTTGCCATGGAGCAAGCTTTAGAAAAAGCAGCACGCGTAAAATATGGTCAAGAAATTGACATAAGAATTTCAATCGACAGATTAACAGGTGATATTAAATTAAACTCATATTTAGAAGTAGTAAGTGAAATTGATCAGGAATTTCAATCAAGACAAATTCTATTAAATGATGCAAAAAAAATAAATGCAAATATTGATATTGGTCAATTTATTATAAAAGAATTACCACCTATTGAACTAGGTAGAGTTGCCGCACAAAATGCTAAAGGAGTAATAATCCAAAAAGTAAGAGAAGCTGACAAATCAAAACAATATGAAGAATACAAAGATAAGGTTGGTGAAATAGCTGTAGGAGTTGTCAAACGGGTTGAGTTTGGAAATTTAATAATTGACCTTGGAAAAAGTGAGGCAATAATAAAAAGGGAAGAATTAATTCCAAGAGAAGCATTTAAAAATGGAGATAGGGTAAGAGCATATATTTACGAGGTAAAAAATGATATCAAAGGATATCAAGTCTTTCTCTCAAGAACACACCCTAATTTTTTGTCAAAACTTTTTCATCAAGAGGTCCCAGAAATTTATGAAGGTGTAATTGTTGTAAAAAGTGTAGCAAGAGATCCAGGTTCCCGTGCTAAAATAAGTGTTTTTACTGAGGACTCTACTATTGATCCTGTTGGTGCCTGTGTTGGGATGAGAGGCTCACGAGTCCAAGCTGTAGTAAATGAACTACAAGGTGAAAAAATAGATATTGTTACTTGGTCAGACAATCAAGCCACATTTTTAGCAAACGCTCTAGCACCAGCAGAGGTAAGTAAGATTTTTTTATATGAAGAAAAAAATAAAGTTGAAGTCGTAATACCTGATGAACAACTTAGCCTTGCAATTGGAAGAAAAGGTCAGAATGTTAAACTTGCATCAAATTTAACAAATCTTGAAATCGATATATTAACAGAGGAAGAAGAGTCAGATAGAAGACAACAAGAATTCAAAGACAAAAGTGCTCTTATTGCTGAATTATTAGATGTTGAGGATGTAATTGCCCAACTACTAGTAACTGATGGATACACAACAGTTGACTCAATTGCATCAGAAACGATTGAAAATATTGAAAAAATTGAAGGATTTGATAATGAATTGGCAGCAGAAGTTCTTGAGAGATCTAAAAATTACATCAAAGATCAAGATGCTGAAAATCAAAAGACTATAGATGAATATATTAAGGATGAAAATTTAAAAAACTTAGAAGGCATGAACACTACAATTTTAGCTGAACTTGCAAGATCTAAAATTCTAACCTTAGATGATTTTGCAGATCTAGCAAGTTTTGAACTTATTGATAAAGAAGAGGGTATTTTGAGAAATTTAGACTTAGAAGAGGAATTCATTAATAAAATGATAATGAAAGCTAGAGAAAATTGGTTCGTTGATAAAGAATAGGGAATTAAATTGGATAAAGATAAAGGAAATAAAAAAAAACCACTTAAACTCTCTTCTTCTGGGAGACTTCAAATTAGAAAAAATTTAGGACCTACAGGAGATAAGACTCGATCTGATGGTAATAAAAAAACAATTCAGATAGTATTCAAAAATAAAAATAATCAGCAAAAAAGTTCTTCAACAACACAATCAAATTTTAGAGGTTCTTCAAGTTTAAGGACACCTAGAGCCTCATTAAATCAAGCTGCTCAAAATTTTAACACTGGTACAAAAAACAAAAATTTTGATAATAAAAATAAAAAAAATACAGAAGCAAAAAAAAATCAACCAAAAAAATCTACATTAAAGCCACTGGATGACGATTTTAATAAATCTGATGCAAAAAAAATATTAGAACAAGAAGAACAAGAGTTTGATAAATTTCCAAGTCTTGCTAAGCTTAAAAGAGCTAGAGAAAAGGAAAAATTAAAGTCTAGCGATTTAGATGATGCTAAAATATCAAGAGAAGTGTCAATACCAGATATAATAACCGTACAAGATTTAGCTAATAGACTAGCTGAAAAAACCGCAGATGTTGTTAAATCACTGATGAAACTTGGTGTTATGGCAAATGCCACACAGTCTTTAGAGTCTGATACAGCACAATTAGTTGCTGAAGAACTGGGTCATAATGTTATCGTTGTTAAAGATGATGATGTTCTGTCAGAAATTGAGGATAACGTTGATGATAAAAATAATTTAAAAACAAGACCCCCTGTAGTGACAATAATGGGTCATGTAGATCATGGAAAAACAAGTTTGTTAGATGCTTTCAGAAAAACCAATGTTGTTTCTGGTGAAGCTGGAGGAATAACTCAACATATAGGAGCATATCAGACAAGTAATAATAATAAAAAAATTACATTTATTGATACCCCAGGTCATGCTGCTTTTTCAAATATGAGAGCAAGAGGATCAAAAACAACAGATATAATTATTTTAGTTGTTGCTGCCGATGATGGTATTAAACCTCAGACAATTGAGTCAATTGCTCATGCTAAGTCAGCAAATGTACCAATAATAGTTGCTATTAATAAAGTTGATTTACAAGATATAGATCCTGATAAGGTTAGAAATGAGCTTTTGTCTCATGAAATAATTGTTGAAAAACTTAGCGGTGATGTTCAGGACATAGAGGTCTCTGCAATTAAAGGCTCAAATTTAGATAAACTAGAAGAAGCAATCCATTTACAGGCTGATTTATTAGATTTGAAAGCAAACCCAACTCGAAGTGCTAGAGGAGTTATTATAGAGTCTAAATTAGAAAAAGGTAGAGGATCTGTAGCAACTGTATTAGTTCAAAAAGGAACATTAAAGGTAAGTGATATTTTTGTATCTGGGGCAGAGTGGGGTAAAGTTAAAGCGCTTGTTAATGATAAGGGAGAAAACATTAAAGAAGCTGGACCATCAATGCCTGTGGAAGTACTTGGATTTGATTCTAATCCACTAGCTGGTGATGACTTTATTGTCGTAGATAATGAATCAATTGCAAGAAAAGTTGCTGAGTATCGATCAAGTAAAATTCAAATTCAAAAAAATACTGTCTCTAAATCTAACGTAGAAGAAATGTTTGCCCAAATTAATAAAGGCGAAGTAACCAATCTTCCAGTTGTAATTAAAACTGATGTACAGGGTTCAGCTGAGGCAATTGAAAACTCAATAACTAAGTTATCAACTGATGAAGTAAAAGTTGATGTAATTTTTAAAGGTGTTGGAGCAATAACTGAAAGTGATGTTACACTAGCAGGATCAAGTAAAGGTTTTATAGTAGGTTTTAATGTAAGGGCGCTTCCTCATGCAAGAGATATTGCAAAAAGAGATGGAGTAGATATTAAATATTACTCAATTATTTATGAATTAATAGATGACGTTAAAAATCTATTATCTGGATTGTTAAAACCTGATATATCTGAAAGTATAACTGGAAATGTGGAAATTAGAGAAGTGTTCAGTATTTCTAAGGTTGGAAATATTGCAGGTTGTATGGTTAAAGATGGTCATATTAATAGAAAATCACAAATAAGAGTTCTTCGTGATAACATTGTTATTCATAAAGGTTTAATTAGCAGCTTAAAAAGATTTAAAGAAGAAGTTTCTGAGGTTAAGTCGGGTTTCGAATGTGGTGTAATGATTGATAATTATAGTGATATTAAAGTTGGAGATATAATTGAGACATTTGAAGAAATATCAACTAATAGAAAACTTTAATGTTGCTTAAGTATTATGGAATCTCAAAGACAAATAAGATTTGGAGAGTTAATAAGATCTTTAATAAGTGACTGTTTATTAAAAGAAGATTTTTATGACGAAGATATCAATCTTACATCTATAACAGTTTCTTTTGTTAGAATGTCAAAAGATTTAAAAATAGCAAACGTTTATTTTATGCCTTTAGGAGGACAAAATAAGAAAATTATATTACAAAATTTAAATAAAAAAAAATATATTTTTCAAAAGTTTATATCAAAATCAAAAATCCAATCTAAATTTACTCCATCACTATCCTTTTTTTTGGATGATACATTTGATGAGGCACAAAAAATTGAAAAACTTTTGCTTAATAAAAATGTGTTAAGAGATATTGAAGAATGAATGAAATTCAAGGATGGATAAATTTATACAAACCAAAAAATATCTCTTCTTTCAAAGCAATAAATATAATTAAGAAAAAATTTTTATTTACAAAAGTTGGCCATGGGGGTACATTAGATCCACTAGCAGAAGGAGTATTGCCAATTGCAATAGGAAAAGCAACAAAACTAATTCCCTTTGTTAATAATGATTTAAAGAAATATAATTTTACAATTTCTTGGGGTTCACAGACTTCTACTGATGATTTAGAGGGTTATATAATAAATCAATCTAAAATATTACCTAAATTAAAGGAGATTGAACAATGTGCCAAGAAATTTATCGGAACTCATTTACAAGTACCTCCTAAAGCTTCAGCTGTTAAGGTTAATGGTGAGAGAGCTTACAAGCTCATACGAAGAAAAAAAGAATTTAACATTTTGCCAAAAGAAGTCTTTGTAAAAAAAATTACCATATTAAAACATGATATTTATAAAACATCTTTTAGGATAGAGTCAGGCAAAGGTTTTTATGTTAGAAGTTTTGCTAGAGATATTGCAATCCAACTTGGAACATTTGGACATATTTCTTCACTAGAAAGAGTAAAAGTTGGTAAATTTACAAAAGAATCATCGATTTTACTGGACGATCTATTAAAAATAGGCGAAAGGCTCGTTGATTTTAATTGTTTTAAATCAACTATTTCAATGCTGGACGACATCTTGGCTTATGAAATTTTTGACCAAAAAGATCTTACTAATCTTACTTTCGGTAGATCAATTAAAATTAATGAGGAATATTTTATAAAAAACCCCTCAAATAATTTAGATAAGAAATTTTTTTTTTTATCACATAAAGGAAACATTGTTTCAATAGGCAAATTAGTAGGTAATTTGTTTAAACCAAAAAAAATATTAATATAGGAGTCACGATGTCGATAGATAAAGAAAGCAAAAAAAACTTAATTAGTGAATTTGCAAAAAATGAAAAGGATACTGGTTCTACAAGTATTCAAATAGCAGTTATAAGTGAAAGAATTAAAAATTTAACTGAGCATTTTAAAGCTCACAACAAAGATAATCATTCAAAGAGAGGATTAGTAGCATTAGTTAATCAAAGAAAAAAATTGTTAAATTACCTATCAAAAAAAAATAATTCTGAATACTTAGAGTTAATTAAAAAATTAAATATTAGAGGTTAAAAAAGGATAAAAATTAAATATGTTTGATGTAAAAAATATTGAAATAGAATTAGCTGGAAGAAAACTTAAATTAGAAACAGGAAAAATTGCGCGACAAGCTGATTCGAGTGTAATTGCAACTTATGGTGGAACTTCTGTGATGGCAAATGTAGTTGCAGCAAAATCAGCAAATCCTGATATGGATTTTTTTCCATTAACAGTAAATTATCAAGAAAAATATTATTCTGTTGGAAAAATTCCAGGAGGTTTTTTTAAGAGAGAGGCTAGGCCTACAGAAAAAGAAACATTGGTTTGTAGACTTATTGATCGACCAGTAAGACCATTATTTCACAAAGATTTTAAAAATGAAACTCAAGTTACTTGTACAGTTTTGTCTCATGATCAAGAAAATGACTCAGATGTAGTCGCTATGATAGCAGCAAGTGCAGCATTGACTCTATCAGGTCTTCCATTTTTGGGGCCTCTCGGTGTAACCAAGATAGGCTATATTGATAATGATTTTGTCATTAACCCAACTAAGGAGCAGTTATCAAATTCTAAACTCGAGCTTGTAGTTGCTGGTACAAAAGAAGGTGTGCTAATGATTGAATCTGAAGCGCATGAACTTTCAGAACAACAAATGTTGGATGCAGTTGTATTAGGTCAAGACAGTTATAAGCCAGTAATAGAAGCTATTATTTCACTTGCTAAAAAAGGAGCCAAAGAACCATGGGCTATTCCAGAAAAGGATAATGAATTAAAAAAACTTCCTAGCGAAATTAGTGATCATTATGGGCAACAATTCATAGAAGCATACAAAGTAATTGAAAAACAAGTTAGATCTGAGAAATTAAGTATTATTAGATCTGAAATTGTTGAAAAATTTACATCTGAAACTGTATCATCGGTTGTTTTATCCGATGCAATAAAAACTGTAGAAAAAGATATTGTAAGAGGTGAACTATTAAAAACTGGTAACAGAATAGACGGTAGAGACACAAAAACTGTAAGACCAATAGTATGCGAAACAGGATTATTAGAAAGAACTCATGGCTCTGCTTTATTTACTAGAGGTGAAACTCAGGCATTAGTTGTTTCAACACTAGGTACAGGACAAGATGAACAAAGAATTGATGCTATTGATGGTGAATATACTGAAAACTTTATGCTTCATTATAATTTTCCTCCTTATTC
>MDTG01421889.1_pt1 | contig 12235 bp, 9 predicted proteins | sample 811421 | NCBI WGS metagenome assembly MDTG01 (sample SAMN05326645, study PRJNA326480) | marine metagenome | isolation source: seawater | place: Pacific Ocean: South East | collected 2011
GGCAGAAAAACTTAATATTAATACTATAAATGGATTAAGTATGAATTCTTTTCAAGCATTTCATGCAATCAAAAGTGTGTTTAGAGGAAAACTAAATTTTAAAATGTTTAATTGATAAAATTAGAACCTTATAAAAAAAGAAATAAATTGAAAAATATAAAGAAAAATTTAAAAGGCACAATTGTTCCAGTTCCATCTTTTTATAAAGATAATCTTAATTTAGATTATGATAAATTGGGAAAGTTTATAGATTTTCAACTAAGAAATAATATTAATAATTTTTATTTGGCACTATCGGCTTCAGAATTTGAATTTATGAGTGAGAAAGAAAGAATAAGTATTGCAAAATTTATTTCTAAGATAATTCCAAAAAAAAGTATTCTTTTAAGCCAACCTATTGGCAGTGGTAGTTTAGAATCTCAAATTGATGAAGGAAAAAGAATGATTGATGCTGGTGCGGATGCTTTAGTAATAAAGCCTCAGTCATTAAAAGAAAATGCAAATTTTTTTAGCAGTAAGTATTTGTCTAGATCTTATTCTCCAAAAAAACATGATGGTTTTTATATAAGTTTTATGGAAAAATTTTCTATTTCAACTAAGTGTCCACTAGTTTATCACGATCATCCATTTTCAAATGGATTTGGATTATCCCTAAACGGCATAAAAGAATTAATGAAAAATAAATTTATTGAAGCATTTAAAGTACACACTCCAGATCCTGGACATTTAAAAAATCAATATAATTTAATAAGAAAAAAAACCGCAAGTTTTGATGGATTTGGTAAAACTTTGCAGTTTTGGTCATTACAATGGGGAGCTACAGCAAGACATAGTTGTTGGTCTTGGTTCGAGCCAAATATTGATAATAAATTTTTTAAATATATGATTAATAAAAAATTTAAAGAAGCAATAAAAATTATAAATAGGGAAACACCAATTATTGATGTAATCAGAATTACTGGCTTCCCTGGATATAAAGAACTAATGAGACTTTCTGGGCTACCCTACTCAAAATCAAGAATTCCTGGAGAGAAGCTAAGTTTAAATCAAAGAAAATTGATAAGTAAAGCATACAAACAAATAAAAAAAATTAAAATTGTATGATTATGAAAAAAATCTTAGCAGTAATTCCTGCAAGATCAGGTTCAAAGTCAATTAAAGATAAAAATTTAATTAAAATTAATGGTAAAACACTAATAAATATTGCAGTTTCAAAAGCTATTAGTTCAAAATTATTTTCAAGAGTTCTTATTTCAACTGACTCACAAAAATATGCCAATGAAGCAATTAGATGCGGAGGTGAAATACTAGAATTAAGACCAAAAAATTTATCTGGTGGAAAAGTTACATTGGCTTTAGTTTTGAAAGATATTCTTCAAAAACTTAAAAATAATGGAGAGATATATGAAAGCATAATTTCTATTCAGCCAACTTCACCTTTTTTAAAGATTAGTACCTTAAAAAAAATGGTAAAAATTTTTAATAAAAAACAAGCGAGTGGAGTTGCTACAATATCAAAAATATTTGATTTTCACCCTTTGACTGCCCAAAAAATAAATTCTGAGGGAAAATTATCTTATTTAGTAAAACCAAAAAACTTTAAAAAACTATTTCCACGACAAAATCGTCCCGATTCCTACAAATATACAGGTGGGGTGTATTTAAGAAGAAGTAATAATATTATAAATTATCGTGGAGATGGGTGGGCACTAGGAAAAAAGTCATATGGTGTAGTAGTATCTCATAAAGAAGCTTTAGACATAAATTATGAAGAAGATTTATATAAAATTAAATATTATGAAAAATAAATGAAAACTTATATTAACCCAAAGAGTTTAATTAAAACTAAAGATGTAAAAATAGGAAAAGGAACAAGGATAAATGGTGAAATTCTTATACACGGAAAAGGCTCTGTTGAAATAGGAAAATATTGTGCATTCGGTTATGGAATAAAAATTATTAGTACTAATCACAAAACTTCTTTCGCTAACCAACAAATATTCCTCCAAAGAGCAATTAATGGGATAGAATTGGAATATTCTAAAACAAATAAGTTTTCCGTCAAAATTGGAAATAATGTTTGGCTTGGAAACAATGTTTTAATAACATCAGGAGTAAAAATAGGCAATGGTGCAGTGGTAGGAGCCGGAAGTGTTGTTACTAAAAATGTAAAGCCTTATTCAATTAATGTAGGAATTCCATCAAAAAAGATCAAATTTAGATTTAATGAAACAGTTAGAAAATTTTTAGAAAGAATAAAATGGTGGGATTGGAGTTTAAGTAAAATAAAGAAAAATAAAAATATATTCAATTTAGATTTGAAAAAGATAAAAAATAGCAAACTAAATAAAATTAAAATTCTATAAAGTAAGAATTTATGCAGCATAAATTCTATAAATTAACTTCAGAAAATAACAAAATTAATAAAAAAATATTTTTTGTTATTTTTAGAAAAATACATGGTGAGATTGACTGGATTTTACCATTAATAAATCATTTTAATAAAGATCACTTATTTTTTGCAATAATAGAAAATGAAAGAGAAATTGAAGTTTTAAAAAGGAATAGTTTTTTATACGAAAAATTTATTAATAATTTTCATGGATATTTTGTAGAAAGTAAATATAAAAATTTTTTTGAAAGATGTTTTTTGAAAATTTTTCAAACTTTTTTTAAAAAAAATAAATATATTAGATTTTTAAACTCATTTAATTCCAAATATTATTCTACAAAATATTTAATTAAAAAAATAAAAATTAATTTTAAATTAGAAGATAAAATAACAATTGGTGTATTTATTTCTTATGATAAACTTTTTAATAATTGGGAAAACCAATTTAGTATTGAACAAAATGCATCTACTTTTTATTTTCCAAGCTCATGTTCTCTTAAGCCAACCCAGATTTCTTCAAATGTTGTAAGTAAAACAAATATTAAAAATAAATTTTTATTACTTTCTAATGAGCTCGATATAGGATATTGGAATAAAGTTTATCCAGAGTTAAACCAATATATAATTGGATATCCAAGGTACACTGATAATTGGATCGAAAAAATTCAAGCTATCAAATATAAATCAAATACTTTTAGAATATATTTGTCTTATAGAAGAGATCTACCAGATGAAAAATGGTTTGAAAAAGCTATTGAACAACTAGATAAAATTAAATTAATTTTAAAAAAGATAAACAAGATTTTTGAAATTTATGTAAAATTGCATCCATATACTAATCAGAATGAATTAAATAATTTTTTAATTAACGAAAAAAATTTAAATTTCATTCTAACAAATGATCATCAGCAAGAGATTTGCAAAAGCTCTAATTTTTCAATACATTTTTTTAGATCAGCATCAATCATGGAATCTCTATCTACAAAAACGCCAGCAATAGAATTGTGGAAGCTTTCCTCAGAAACATTCGGTTCTCCATATCAAGATTATAATCTTTCATTTTTTGCAAAAAATGAAAAAGAATTGGAGAATTACATTGTTAATCTGATAAAAGGAGATGAGTTTATTAAAAATGAATTTTCAGAAAAATATAAAATATTTGAAAAAATCTGTTTGAATAATGACCCAGTGAATAGATTTAATGATCTTTTAAACTTGAAAATAAACTCTATTAACAATAAGTCTATTTTAAATAAATATTAAATGTGTGGAATAGCAGGTTATATTGGTAGTAAAACATTTTACCCTAGTAAGATCAAAATAAATTCATGTTTGAATCTAATGAAATTAAGAGGACCTGACTCACAAGATATTAATCAGTTTCAATTAAAACAAAACAAAATATTATTTTGTGCCTCAAGACTTTCTATTATTGATATATCAGAAAGATCTAACCAGCCTATTGAAGATGAAGAAGGAATATTATCATTTAATGGGGAAATATATAATTATTTAGAAATAAAAAAAAACTTAATAAGAAAAAAAATAAAATTTAAAACTAAGTCAGATACAGAGGTACTATTAAAATTTTTAAATTACTATGGAGTAAAAGAATTAAATCAAATTCATGGAATGTGGAGTTTTGCGTATTTTTCAAAGAAATTACAAAAATTTTTTTTATGTAGGGATAAGTTTGGAGAAAAGCCAGTTTTTTTTTCATTGGAAAATAAAAAAAAAGTTTCCTTTTTGGATCAAATGTAAATTATATTAGAAAACTAAGTTTAAATGATCATAAAGTAGATAAGGATAAGATATATAATTACTTAAAATATGGTTTTAGATCGGTATATTCTGACAATAAAACTTTTTTTGAAAAAATCAATTTTGTAAAGCCGGGTCAGATTATACAAATTGACAAAGATTTTAAATTTAAAAATTTTTCTTATACTAATTATGGTGAATATAAACCAAAGATTATTAATTATAATTTTGGAAAAAAAATCTTACAAAAAAAAATAAATGAAATGATTCCAAAAACATTTAGATCAGATGTGCCAATTGCATTTTTGCTCAGCGGAGGTGTTGATTCATCAATAATTTCATACCTGGCAAAAAAGAAATTAAAAAATACTAAATTTTATTCATTAAAGCAGAAAGACAAATTATACAATGAAAGTATTAATATATCCTTATTAAAAAAAAAATTAAATTTAAGACATGAATATATCTCTACAAATGATTTACAAAAAAATTTTAAAATAATAGATGATTTAATTAAAGATATTGGTTTTCCTTTACTATCTACTACAAATTTAGCTATTAATAAAATTTGTCAAAAAGTTAAAAAAGATGGTTACAAAGTTTTAATTTCAGGAAATGGGGGTGATGAAATTTTTAGTGGATACTATGCCCATCATATGAGTTATCTTATTTCGATAAAGAATACTCCTAAATTTAAAAAAAATTTAAAAAATTGGAAAAATACTACAAAACCATTTATTAGAACTCAAATATTGAAAAATTTAAACTTATTTGAAAAAAATTTATTAAAAAAAGGTTTTAATTTTGAATCAAATATTTATGAAAAATATTTTAAAACCAAAAATAAAAAGAAAATTTTTTATAAAAAAGATAAAAAAAAAATTAAAGATATTTTTATTCAACATTTAGACAACGACTTATTTTATGACACTCTGCCTGCGCAGACTCATACCATAGATAATATTACCATGCATAACTCTATTGAATCTAGAATGCCTTACTTAAGTGATGATTTTTATTTATTAAGAAACAGTATGAGTAAGCATTTTTTAATACGTAATGGTTTAGCAAAGTATATTTTGAGAGATGTTTTTAAAAAAAAAATACCTAGCTCAATTTTATTTAATCCAGAAAAAACAGGTTTTTTTCTTCCATTGAAAGAGACTATTAATATCAATTCAAAAAAATTTTTAAATGTAATTACAAAAAATAAATATATAAATAGTATAATTAATTTAAGATTAATTGAAAAAAAAATATCAGATGATAGCTTAACCCAACAAGATCAAAAATTTATTTTTTTATTATACAATGCTGCATCTTTTATGAACTTTTATTCAAAATAATTGAAATAGATAAAATAGAAAAAAAATATATTTTATAACATTGAATCAAATTTTAATTATGTTAATTAAGTTATTATAATTTTATGTTGAATCACTTTAGCCTTTCATTTTTTGGTTGCTCGTGTGTATCTATACAAACAAATAAAACTAGAATAATTTGTGACCCCTGGTTTGATACTGCTGCCTACGAGGGAACTTGGGTTCCAGATATGGATGTTTCAAATTGGGTAAATAAAATTGGAAATTGCGACGCTATTTATGTTTCTCATATTCACCCTGATCATTATGACGCAAAAAGTATTTTTAATTATTTTAAAAAGTATGGAGAAAAAAAAATTTTTATATCATCTTTTAAAAATTTAAAGGGAGTTGATCGCAACTGGCTTAAAAAAAAAATGATTGCCGATGGAATTAAACCTAAACTTATAATTTCGAATTTAAAAGGATTCCATAATTTAAAAGATTTGAATTTAATTGTTATACCTAGAGACACAAAAAGTTTTAGTGATATAGACTCTGGTATAATAGTTTATCATAATCAATTAAAAGTATCTGTTACTAATTTAAATGATTTTGGTTTTAATAAAACACATTTTAAAAATTTTCAAAAAAAAATAAATGAAAATAAATTGCAAAATATTGCAACACTATATAATTATATGTCATCTGGGTCATGGCCACATACACACTATAAATGTGATATTGGCAATAAAGAGCTAAACAAAAGTTTAGAAGTTCAAAGAGAAGAATTCAGAAGTAGATATTTTGAAGCTCACAATACAATAAATTCTAAAGTTCATTTGCCTTTTGCTGCAGGGGCAAAATATCTTGGACCTCTGAAAGCATATGAAAAATTTAGACCAAAAATAAAAGTTAAATCAATTTTAGATAAGGATAAATTTGCAATATATCTAAAACCATTTGGAAAAAAAATTGATTTATTAAAATCAATTAAAGATAAAAAATACTTTAACTCATTTAGACCAAAAAAAATAAATGAAAATTTAAGTAAAAATAAGCATATTCATAGTCATTATGATTACGAAAAAACTTTTCAAAATTTAACATACAATCCTAGAGTTTTAAAAACTTTGTTCAACAATTCGAAAAATAGGGCAATGAGCAGAAGTGAAGTAAAAAATCCTCATTTATTATGTATTTATGCTCTTCCTGATTGGAAAAATTTTAATAATTTAGTTTTTAAAAATAAGCTTGATAACAAGCAAAAATATCTTATTGGAAATGTAGAATTTAATTTAAAAAATTTAAAAAGTAAAAAAAAGATGCATAGAACTGAAATTTATATTAACCATAAAGCATTATTTGGTGCTTTTTCAGGGATTGTTCACTGGAATAATCTAGAACTCGGTGCTCATAAAATTGTTAGAAGGTATCCAGAGATTTATAACAAAGGAATTGTAGATTTTTTAAACTTTTTTAGTATTTGTTAAAAAACCTGTGATTATTAATTAAAGATAGTAATATTTTGTAAAACATATGTATTATCTTTTTTTTACTCAAACAAAAGCTTAATAAATAATGAAAAAAAAAATTGTAATACTTACATCTTATTTTTGTAGCTGGAATGGTGGTGTTGATTTAATAAATTATTTTTTATCTGCGATTTCAAAAATAGATGATGAAAAAAATTTCCAAATATACGTAATCATACCAAAGAATAATCCAAAATCTTTTTTGAAAAGAATTTTCTATCCTTTTTTTCAAATATTAAGAAGTATAATTAAATTTAAAATTCAAAAAAATTTTTTTTGGAAAATACATAAAGGAGCAAATGATATTGAAAATTACATTTTGAATTATTTAAATACGAGTAAAATAAAATTAAAAATTATTTATAAAGATTTCGTCGATGAGCACAAAATAATTAAGAAAATTTCTCCAGACTTAATTATGCCTGTTGTAATAAATAATCAAAATTATGTTAATTCTGTAGGATATGTTTTTGATTTTCAGCACGAATATCTACCTGAATTTTTTTCTACTGGCGAGATTGAATTCAGAAGAAATCAAATAAAGCAAACTCTTAATTCATCGCGAATTTTAGTTAATTCAATTAATACAAAAAATGATATTATTAAATTTTACAAAAATATTGATAAAAATAAAATAAACGTAGTTCCATTTTCACCATATTTGCATGAAAAAATTCTAGATGAAATAATTAAAAATAAATTTTCTAAAATAACAAACAATAATTATTTTTTAATTTCTAATCAGTTTTGGAAGCATAAAAATCATACTTTAGCAATAAAAGCATTTAGAGATTATTTAGAAGAAGGAGGCAAAAATGATTTAGTGATTACAGGTGAATATAAAGATCACAGGTTTCCAAAATATATAAATGAAATTAAGCAACTCATTTCAAAATTAAATTTAGATAAAAAAATAATTTTAACAGGCAATATTGATAAAATTCGACAACTAAATTATTTAAAAAATTCTCAAGCTCTTATCCAGCCTACTTCTTTTGAGGGTGGCCCAGGTGGTGGAGCAGTTACTGATGCAATAGCATTGAATGTTCCTATTATTCTATCTGATATAATTATTAATAAAGAAATAATTTATGATAAATTATTTTACTTTAAATCTGAGTCACAAGCAGATCTTAAAAAAAAATTAATTGAATATGATGACAAAAATATAGTTTTAAAAGAAAGTGATCAAATTAATAAAGAAAATTATAATCGAATTAAAATTTGTAGTTTATTTTTTAAAGAATTTTTCAATAAGTCTTAACTTTTTAAACAAAAATAACACTTAATAGATTTTATATTATATTATCTTTTAATTTATCGTAATATAAAATAAGAATTAAAAAAAATTATCTTATCTATAATAATGTAGCTGTTTTGATGAATTTAAAAGATCTCTTTACAATTAGTAAATTTGAAACAATAGCTGAAAAAATTATTTTATAATTAAGTAAATGAATAAAAATATTACACCAATATTAACAAATAAACAGAAGTTACAGTCATATTTTATTATATTAATGTTTATATTAACTAATTTTTTTGAAATGTTATCTATCGGATTGATTATCCCATTGATGGAAATACTTCAAGGTCAACCAAGTAATTTTTTAAGTTTTATAAATGAATATGTTGATTTTAAATTTCAAACTAAAATTATTCAAATACTTATTATATTTTTTATATTAGTATTTTTAAAAAATATTTTCTTAGTATTTACAAATTATTATCAGGCTAAATTTATTATTTTATTGAGCAATTCACTAATCAAAAAAGTTTATGCTAATTACTTAAATAAAAATTTAATTGATATTTCCAAAACACATTCATCTAAATTATTTAGAGATATAATTACTGAAACTGGACTATTTACAAACAATTATGTTGGTCCGTATTTAACACTTATATCAAATATTTTATTAATATCTTTTATTATAACTTTATTATTATTTTATAATTTTCAATCTAGTTTAATCATCTTAGTAGCAGCAGTTTTTGCTTTTTTTATATTTAGATTTTTTTTTGGAAAACAATTGAAAGAATTAGGAAAAAAAAGACAAAATTATCAAAAGACAATTTTTCAAAATATTAATGATGGATTAAACATAATTAAAGAAATAAGGTTATTAAATCTTAATAATTTTTTCATAGATAAAATTGACAAAACTTTAAAAAAACTTTTAAAAATTAATATTAAAAGAATATTAATTTCAAGTATACCTAAAGCATCGTATGAAATGTTATTTTTGAGTTTATTGATTTTAATTGTTTTATTAAATACAAATAATCAACCTTCATTGGTTACAACTTTAGGTTTATATGTAGCAGCTACATTTAGATTGATGCCTTCATTAAATGCAATAAGTGTTAGTTATAATAAGATGAAATTTTCTCAACCAACTATAGATATAATTAAAAGAGTAGCAATTGATCAACCATATAATAACGAATATGAGCTAACAAAAGAAGAAAATATTGAATTTAAATCAAACATTCTGATCAAAAATTTAAACTTAAGTTTTGATAATTTAAATATTTTAGAAAATTGTAATTTAGAAATAAAAAGTAAAGATAAAATAGGAATCTTAGGTGAATCAGGAATAGGAAAAACAACTTTTTTAAACGTAATTATGGGATTGATTGAACCAAAAGATGGTGAAGTTTTAGTTGATGAAAAAAATATAAAAAAAAATCAAAAAGGATGGTTTAATCTTATTTCTTATGTTCCCCAAAATGTAATTGTTTTTGATGAAAGTCTTCAATTTAATGTAGCATTAGGAGATTTAAAAACAGATTTTGATAAAGAAAGATATGATTTAGCAATAAAAAAGGCTCAACTAGTAAAATTATTAAAAAAATTAGAAAACAAATCAGACCAAAATTTAGGAGAAAATGGCTCTAAAATTTCACAAGGTGAAAAACAAAGAATAGGTATTGCAAGAGCTTTTTATAGACAGAGTAAAGTTTTAATTTTAGATGAGTCCACTAACTTTTTAGATGCAGAAACCGAAAAGGATTTTTTGAATGAATTAAGGGATAATTGTGAAGATCTAACTATAATATTTGTTTCTCATAAAGTTTCTTCATTAGAAATTTGTAATAAAAGATTTATTTTGAGAAATAAGCAATTAGTAGAGCAAACAATTTAATTTAAATTGAAAATGTATAAAAATAAGTTAAATAATCTATAACTATTTTAAGATGAAAAAAAATTATTTTATAACCGGTGGAACAGGTTCTTTTGCAAAAAAATACATTGAATTATTAATAAAAAAAAAAGTCGCAAAAAAAATTGTAGTATTTAGTAGAGATGAATTTAAACAACTGATATTAAAAAGTAGTAAATTAGTTAAAAATAATCAGGAAATATTTAGATTCTTTATTGGTGATGTCAGAGATAAAGACAGACTTCAATGGGCTTTGAATAATGATATTGATATACTAATTCACTCTGCAGCTTTAAAACAGGTTCCAGCAACAGAATATAACCCATTTGAAACTGTAAAAACAAATATAATAGGAACTCAGAATATAATTGAAACTTGCCTAAATAAAAATATTCCAAAGTGTTGCCTAATTAGTACTGATAAAGCAGTTTCACCATTAAACCTTTATGGATCAACAAAGCTTACAGCTGAAAAATTATTTATATCTGCAAATCTATTTAAAGGAAAAAATAAAACTAAATTTAGTGTTGTAAGATATGGAAATGTAATGGGAAGCAGAGGATCAGTTATACCCATACTTCTAAAACAAAATTTAAATAATCAAAATTTTACAATAACCGATAAAAGAATGACAAGATTTAATATTACTTTAAATGATGCAGTTAAATTTGTTGATAAGTGTATAAACCAAATGAAAGGTGAGGAAATATTTGTACCAAAATGTCCTTCTTATAAAATATTAGATTTAGTAAAAGCTATAAATAAATCTAGAAGATTAGAAATTATTGGTATTAGAAAAGGAGAAAAAATTCATGAAGAGTTAGTAAATAATTCTGAGTTTTTTTACGCCGAAGAAAGTAAAAATTCTTATACTTTATTTCCTTTAAGAAAAAAATTAAAAGGTATTAAAAATAATCTTCTATCTTATAATAGTTATAATAATAAAAAATATCTTAAAATTGAAGAAATCAAAAAATTAATTTCAGCAAACTTATCAGATTTTGAAAATTAAGTAAGAATGTATATACCATATGCAAGCCAAAACATTAATATAAAGGATATAAAATCTGTATCTGATTCTTTAAAAAAAAAATTCATTACTCAGGGTCCACTAGTCAATAGATTTGAACAAGCGTTAAAAAAAAAACTTAAATGCAAGTTTGCTACAGTTGTGAACAATGGTTCATCTGCAATAATGATTGCTGGCAAAATATTAGAATGGAAAAAAGGAGACTTAATAGCAGTGCCTCCAATTACATTTTTATCTTCGGTTAATGTAATTGAGCATTTAGGAGCACAACCATTATTTATTGACATAAATTTAAACGATTATTGTATGGATCCAAATTTATTAGAAAAAGAATTAATTAAAGATAAAAAAAAAAAAATTAAAGCAGCTATAATTACTGATTTTGGTGGCCAGCCTGCAGATTGGACAAAATTTTATAAACTTAAAAAAAAATACAAGATTCATTTAATCAACGATAATTGTCACGCCATTGGATCAAAAATTAAGAAAAATAAAGGTTATTCTTGCAAATATGCAGACCTTGTTACCTTAAGTTTTCATCCAGCAAAAGCCATAACCACTGGAGAAGGCGGTGCAATTTTATCCAACAAAAGAATATATGATTTAAAGGCAAAATTATTGAGGTCGCATGGTATTGAAAGAAAGAATAAAAATTACTGGTTCTACAAAATGAATAATGTTGGATATAATTTTAGGATTCCAGATATAAATTGTGCTCTTGGAATTTCACAACTTAAAAGATTAAACTACTTTATAGCCAAAAGAAGAAAAATTGCCAATATTTATAACAGATTTTTCTCAAAATATTCAATTTTTACAATTCCTAGAAATTTCAAAAATAATTTTAATTCTTACCATTTATATCCATTATTGATTGATTTTAAAAAATTAAAAATTCAAAAAGATTTAATTATAAAAAAATTTTTAAAATCCAAAATTAAAACTCAGGTACATTATATTCCTGTGAATTCACAACCATATTATAAAAAGAAATATGGTTTAAATAAAAAATTATTTAAAAATTCTTTTAAATTTTATAATCAAGA
>MDTG01017692.1_pt1 | contig 12234 bp, 7 predicted proteins | sample 811421 | NCBI WGS metagenome assembly MDTG01 (sample SAMN05326645, study PRJNA326480) | marine metagenome | isolation source: seawater | place: Pacific Ocean: South East | collected 2011
ACCCCGCGGCCAAGCCGGTAGGCCTGCCCCATGTTGAATTGCGCGTCGGGATCACCCTGTGCGGCGGGCCCGGCCCATTCGCGCACGGCCCCGGCAAAGTCTCCTGCGGTCCAGGCATCGACCCCGGCCTTGACGTTGGCATGGGCAGGCACCGCGGCCAGGCCCGCCAGCGTCAGCATTCCGGCCATCCAAGCTGCTTTTGCCGAATGTCGCATCCTATCCCTTTCGCATTGCGGGGCCCGCGAAACGCGCCCGATTGGCGACATCCTATAGTAAATCGACCGTTAGCAAAGTGTTGCCAGGGATTTTGCGGCCTTGGGCCCATGTCAAACCGCCATCCGGTTAACCCAAAATTAGGGGTAGTCTGCGATCTCCATGACAAGATCGCTGCGGACGATTGCAGCACGAGTGAGTAGATTACAGGCGCAACCCAGGGGGACCAAGTCTTGCGTGTACTGGCATTGGCATCGCAGAAGGGCGGATCGGGCAAGACCACCCTCTCGGGACATATGGCCGTTCAGGCGCAGCGCGCCGGTGCGGGTCCTGTCGTCCTGATCGACATCGATCCGCAAGGATCGCTTGCCGATTGGTGGAACGAGCGCGCCGACGAATATCCCGCCTTCGCCCAGACCACCGTTGCACGGCTGGCCACCGATCTGGCGATCCTGCGACAGCAGGGGTTCAAGCTGGCGGTGATCGATACCCCGCCCGCGATCACCATGGCGATCCAGTCGGTGATCTCGGTCGCCGAACTGATTGTCGTCCCGACTCGCCCCAGCCCGCATGACCTGCGCGCCGTGGGCGCCACCGTCGACCTGTGCGAACGTGCGGGCAAGCCGCTGGTCTTCGTCGTCAACGCGGCGACCCCGAAAGCCAAGATCACGTCGGAAGCCGCCGTTGCGCTGTCGCAGCACGGCACTGTGGCCCCGATCACGCTGCACCACCGCACCGACTTTGCCGCCTCGATGATCGACGGCCGCACGGTCATGGAAGTGGACCCCGAAAGCCGGTCCGCTGCCGAAGTCACCGCGCTGTGGAAATACATCGCCGACCGGCTGGAAAAGAACTTCCGGCGCACGGTCTTCGCCGCGCCCAATTCGCAGTCCGCGATGTCCGGCGTTCATCGTCCCGCCGGCGGCTTCGGCCGCCGTGTGGCCCAGTAGTAGCGGAAGGCGGGCTGCCGAATGTCTGACGCCAACTTCGCCTCTCTTTCGTCCACCCTGCTTGCACGCAAGGGTGGAGCGAAACCGGCCATGCGCCCGCAATCGGGCATCGTCGGACCGGTCGATGGCAAGGAAGCTGCGGCCAATCTCGAGGATCTCGGCTGGAACGACATGGGCGACGGCGCCAGTGATGAAACCGATGCGCGGTCTCGGCCGCGGCTGGAACCGGTGCCGGAGAACGTCGTGCCGCTATCGCCTCAAGCGGCGAAGGAAACCGATGCACCCAACCAGGTGCGCGCTTCGCTGAACAAGATCCAGGCGCAGCTCGACGAACCCGCTCCGCGCAAGCCGATCGTACGGCGCCCTGCCACAGCGCAGGGCAAGCGGGCCGCATTCACGCTGCGGCTCGACCAGGAACGCCATCTCATGCTGCGCCTTGCCTGTACCGTTCGCGGACGCAGCGCACAGCAACTGGTGACCGACGCGCTCGACGCGTTGCTCGCCGAAATGCCCGAAATCGCAAGCCTCGCTGCCCAGGTGCAGCGCAGCGAAAAATGAACTCGAACGACGCGGAATCGCCTTCAAAGGGGGGAAGAATGAGCATCGAGACGAAAGCCAGGAACAAGCGGTTCGTCCAGCTCGCCGTCACCACGGCGCTGGCGACCACTGCGCTTACGGCGTGTACGGGCAAGACTGCCCCCAGCCATTCCTATTCGGCCGCGCATGCCGAACAGGCGCTGACCAAGGGGAACGCTTCGAAAGCCGTGCGCCATGCCGAAGCCGCCGTACTGGCCAGCCCGCGCGACGCCTATACGCGCACGCTGCTCGCCAACGCCTATCTGACCGATGGGCGTTTCGCGTCAGCCGCGACGACCTTTGCCGAAGCGATCGAACTGGGTGATACCGCCCCGCGAACAGTGATCAGCCATGCCCTCGCGCAGGTAGCGATAGGCGACCAGATGGGCGCGCTGGGCACGCTCAGCCGCTTCGAAGACAAGCTCGATGCAGCCGATTACGGGCTCGCCATGGCGCTGGCTGGCCGGCCCGACCACGGCGTCAATGTCCTTGGCAACGCGCTGCGCGGCGGGCAGAACACGCCCAAGGTGCGGCAGAACCTCGCCTATGCCTATGCCATGCAGGGCAACTGGCGCGCCGCTCGCCTCATGGCCGCGGAAGATGTCCCCGCGGGCGAGGTCGGCGACCGCATGGCCGAATGGGCAGCCCTGGCGCGCCCCGAAGCCTTCACCGGACGCGTCGCCACCGTTCTGGGGGTCCAGCCGCAAGCCGATCCCGGCCAGCCGCAGATGCTGGCCCTGTCCAATCATCCCAGTGTCGATATGCTTGCAGCGAGCGGCGAAGCCGAACAGGTCGCAGCACCGCGCGGCGACTTTGCTTTCGCCGAAGAACTGCCGCCGGTCGAAGCCGCGCCCGCGGTAGACGATGGCGCGGATGTCGCATTGGCCGACGCCGGGCTTGCCCCGGCAGGCGGCATCCGCTTCGTCGGTCGCGAAGTGGTGCAGGATACGCCGATCCAGGCTGCTAGGCCGGCTGCTCCGCGCAACGCCCGCGCAGCCGCTCCGGCGAGCGCCGCTCCGCGCAGCAGCAGCGGCGATTACAATGTCCAGCTCGGCTCGTTCTTCTCGATGTCGGATGCCAATGAGGCGTGGAAGCAGTTCCAGAAACGCTATCCCGAACTCGCCAGTTCCGAGCGCGTGATCACCAAGGCCCGGGTCAACGGCAAGATCTATTACCGCGTCGCGGCTGCCGGCTTCGCCAAGACCTCGGCCGATTCGATGTGCCGGACGGTCAAGAGCCGTGGCGACGGCTGCATTGCCTACGCTGCCAGCCGCAAGCTTCCGGGAGCAATCGCCGTGGTCGATGCGGGCGTTCGGGTCGCTTCCCGCTAATCCATCAGTTTACCAAACCACCGAGAGGCCCCGTCCGGACACAATCCGGGCGGGGTTTTCGCTGGCCTAGTGCCTGATCGCCACACCGCCCTTGTAGAGATGCAGCACCCGCCCCTGCGTCGGCTGGCCGTCGAACGGCGTATTGCCCGCAGTGGCTTCCATCTTCGCGCTCTGGATGATCCACGGCCTGTCCGGATCGATGATGGCGACATCGGCTTCGAGCCCGGGAGCAATCGCGCCCGCCGGGACGCCCAGGATTTCAGCGGGCTTCGTCGCGACCAGTTCGAACGCGCGCCCGATATCGATGACCTCGTCGCGCACCAGCGACAGGGTCATCGCGAGCAGCGTTTCCGCCCCCGCCATGCCCGGTTCCGCATCGGAGAAGGGGAGCCGCTTGTCTTCGGGCCCGCGTGGATCGTGGCCGCTCGCGATCACGTCCACAGTGCCGTCGCCGATCGCCTCGCGGACCGCCTGGCGGTCGTCTTCGCTGCGCAGCGGCGGCGACAGGCGGGCAAAGGTGCGAAAATCGACCGTGGCCAGATCGGACAGCATGAAATGGGCCGGGGTCACCCCGCAGGTCACCGAGACGCCGCGCGCCTTGGCCCGGCGCACAATCTCGAGCCCGGCGCGGGTGGTCACCTGACGGAAGTGGATCCGCGCGCCGGCCATTTCCGCTAGTGCGATATCGCGGGTCAGCGCGATGGATTCGGCTTCGGCAGGGGCGCTGGGCAAGCCGCGGCGGGTGGCCACTTCGCCTGCCGTGGCGACAGCGTTGCCGACCAGCGCGGCGTCCTCGGGATGCGCGACCACCACCAGGTCGAGCATGGCGGCATATTGCAGCAATCGCAGCATGGTGCCGGAATTTGCGATCCACTGCCGGCCGGTTGCCACGCCGCGCGCCCCGGCTTCGCGCATCAGGCCCAGCTCGGCGATTTCGGCCCCCGCCAGATCGCGCGTGGCGGCGGCGAGCGGGTGGACCCAGAAATCGGGCTTGCCGCTCTTGGCAATATAGGAAACACGGCTCGGCAGATCGAGGCGTGGCGACTGATCGGGCATCAGCGCAGCGCGGGTAATCCCACCGAAATGGAAGGCCGGCTTGTCGATCGCGAAGACGCCGAGATCGACAAGCCCGGGAGCGACCAGCGCGCCCCCCGCATCGATCACTTCGTCACCGTCCTGCGCGGCCGTGCCGACGCCGTCGATGCAACCGTCGACGAGCCGCAGCGCGCCGCCCTGCACGCCAGCGGGCGTGACCAGCCGGCCACCTTCTATCGTCAGCGGTCGTTGCTGCTTCATGCCGCGTCTCCCCACCCGGGGACACCGCGTGAACGGCGTGTCAGCACGTCGAGCGCAGCCATGCGGATCGCGACTCCCATTTCCACCTGCCGGGTGATGATCGAGCGGTCGATCATGTCGGCCACCTCGCTGTCGATCTCCACCCCGCGGTTCATCGGCCCCGGATGCATGACCAGCGCGTCTTGCGATGCCTGCCTGAGCCGGGTCTTCGTTAGCCCGTAGAGATGGTGGTATTCGCGCGCGGAAGGAATGAACTGGCCGCTCATCCTTTCGTTCTGGAGGCGCAGCATCATGACCACATCGGCACTGTCCAGCGCCGCATCGAAATCGTGATAGACCTCGGCGCCCATCGCTTCGATGCCGGCGGGCATGAGCGCCGGCGGGGCGCATAGCCGCACGGTGGCCCCCAGCGCCTGCAGGCACAGCAGGTTGGAGCGCGCGACCCGGCTGTGCAGGATGTCGCCGCAGATCACGATCTTCAGCCCGGTGAAATCGTCCGCCGCCTCGCCCCTGTCGCGCAGCGCATGGCGCAGCGCCAGCGCATCGAGCAACGCCTGGGTCGGATGCTCGTGCTGCCCGTCGCCCGCATTGAGCACGGGGCAGCCGACCTTGTCGGCGATCAGCTGGGTTGCCCCGCTCGAACCGTGGCGGATGACGATCGCGTCGGCGCGCATCGCGTTGAGGGTGATCGCGGTATCGATCAGCGTCTCGCCCTTTTTCACCGACGACTGGGCAGCGTGCATGTTGACGACATCCGCCCCCAGCCGCTTGCCCGCGATCTCGAAGCTCAGCAGCGTGCGCGTGGAATTCTCGAAGAAGGCGTTGATCACCGTCAGCCCGGCCAGCCGGTTCTCGCGCTTGGTTGCCTGCCGGTTGAGCGCAACCCACTGCTCCGCCTCGTCGAGCAGGAACAGGATCTCGTGCCGTTCGAGCTGGCCGATCCCGATCAGGTCGCGATGCGGGAAAGCGAGCGCGCCCGCGGGATAGCGGGCGGCGTGAGGCGAGGTTTCCGTCGATGTCATTGAGACCACGCCCTTAGTCGAGCTGCGTGGGGCGCTCAAGCGCTTTCCAGTGGCGTTGGCCGCAGCGCTGCCCTAGTTCGATTTCCAACAGGAGATTTGACGCATGCAGTTTGCTGGTAAGGTCTGGCGGCTTTTGGTTGGCATCAAGGACGGGCTGGTGCTCGTCTTCATGCTGCTGTTCTTTACCGCCCTGTTTGCGGTGCTGACTGCGCGCCCCAGCCCGGCCGCCGTGCGCGATGGCGCCTTGCTGCTCGATCTGAGCGGCGTCGTCGTCGAGGAGCGGACCGAGATCGACCCGATCGCCGCCCTGCTTTCTGGCACCGCGCCGGTCGGCGAATACCAGGCCCGCGACGTGATCCACGCGCTTGACGAAGCTGCCGGAGACGAACGGATTTCAGCCGTGGTGCTCGATCTCGACCGTTTCCTCGGCGGCGGACAGGTGCATATGCAGGCGATCGGCGAAGCGCTCGACCGGGTGCGCGCCGCGGAAAAGCCCGTGCTGGCCTATGCCACCGCCTATACCGACGACGGCATGCTGCTCGCCGCGCATGCCAGCGAGGTTTGGGTCAACCCTCTGGGCGGCGCAGTGATTGCCGGGCCCGGGGGCGAGCGGCTCTATTACGCGGGCCTGCTTGACAAGCTCAAGGTGAACGCACGCGTCTACAAGGTCGGCGAATACAAGAGCGCGGTCGAACCCTACAGCCGGGCCGGCATGTCCGACCCCGCGCGCGAAAATGCCCGTGCGCTGTATGAGACGCTGTGGGAAGAATACCGCGCCAATCTCAAGAAGGCCCGCCCCGCCGCCGATGTCGCGCGGATCACCGACCAGCCGGTCGCGTGGATCGAAGCGGCGGGCGGCGATCTGGCTACCGCCGCCTTGCAGGCGGGGCTGGTCGACAAACTTGGCACTCGCGCCGATTTCGAACAACGTGTGGTCGAACTCGTCGGCGAAGACGACTGGGCGGAGGGTCTTAACGCCTACCCCCACACCGAACTCAACGCCTGGCTCGAGGACAATCCGCTGCCCGATGCCGGGCGGCCCATCGGGGTGATCACGGTGGCGGGCGAAATCGTCGATGGCGATGCCGGACCCGGCACCGCGGGCGGCGACCGGATCGCCGGGCTGCTCGACGACGCGCTCGAGCAGGAGCTTGCCGGGCTGGTCGTGCGGGTCGATTCGCCGGGGGGGTCGGTGCTCGCCAGCGAGCTGATCCGCGATGCGATCCTGCGCCACAAGGCGCGCGACATTCCCATCGCGGTGTCGATGGCCAATGTGGCAGCCAGCGGCGGTTACTGGGTGTCCACGCCCGCCGATCGCATTTTCGCCGAACCCGAGACCATTACCGGTTCGATCGGCATTTTCGCAGTGATCCCGACGTTCGAGGAAACCGCTGCAATGGCGGGTGTCACCAGCGATGGCGTGCGCACCACGCCGCTGTCGGGCCAGCCCGATCTGATCGCCGGGTTCACTCCCGAAACCGATGCTATCCTGCAGGCCTTCATCGAAGACGGTTACGAGGATTTTCTCGACCGCGTGGGCGAGGCGCGCGGCCTTACGCGCGCACAGGCCGATGCTGTCGGACAGGGCCGGGTATGGGATGGCGGTACAGCCCGGCAGCTACGGCTGGTCGACGAATATGGCGGCATCGAGGAAGCGCTGGCATGGACCGCCGAAAGGGCCGAACTCGGCAGCGACTGGCACGTGCTCTATCTTGGCGAGGCGCCGTCGACCTACGATACTTTGCTGCGGCAATGGCTGATCGGCGACGGGGAAGAGGCCGGCTCGGGCGGCGATGTGATTGCCCGCATGACGCAGGGCCGGTCTGCGTTTGTCGCCCGCATCGCGGCGGATGCGGATCGCTTGCTGGGAACGCGGGGCGTCCAGGCCTATTGCCTTGCCTGCCCCGCCCCGCAGCCCGCTGCAGCGCAGGACAGGGCCGCCACCGGCTGGCTCGCGCGGATTGTGCAGCTGGTGATCGGCTAGGGCGCTTGCCACGCGGCGATTCGCACAGTAAAGGCGCGCCCCTGCCCTTCCGCTGCGAACGCCGCGGACAGCACCGGGCGGGCGCGTAGCTCAGTGGTAGAGCACACCCTTCACACGGGTGGGGTCGCAAGTTCAATCCTTGCCGCGCCCACCATTTCCGCCAGACGCTATCGGATCGATCCCCGCCGCAAATCCGGCTCAGCCGTGCTGGCCCAGCGCTTCGCGTAGCGGTGCGAGCCATGGATCGTAGGGCTTCCAGGCGTCCTGCCCGCTGCGGTTGATCGGTCGCCGGACCTGTTCGCTGCTTGCCGTGCGCACTGCCCGGCGGGTCTTGTGGAACTCGAGACACTGCTCCTCGAACGGCAGGCCGAGGTAATCGAGCATCCGCCGGGTCTGGCCTTCGAGGTCATCGAGCACGTCTTCGTGCTGCACCCTCAGCACCTTTCCCGGCAGCACCGTGTCCCAGTGATCCATCAGATCGACGTAATCGGCGTAATAGCGTCCCACCTCGGCGAGGCCGTAGGTGAACTCCTGCCCCTCGGCGAAGAGTTGCTTGAAGCCCGAGAAACAGCAGTCGAGCGGCGCGCGGCGCGCGTCGATGATCTTGGCATTGGGGAGGATCAGGTGGATCAGGCCGATGTGGCGGAAATTGTTCGGCATCTTGTCGATGAAGAACGGCGCGTTCTGCCGGTGCACCCGCGTATCCTCGATGAACTTCGCGCCAAAGGCAGCGAGTTGGTCGCTGCCGAGCTCGTGCAGGATTTCGGGATAGCGTGACTGGCCCGCCTTGCGCCCTCGCAGGCGGTGCGCCAGCGCGAGGATATTGGGCAGTTCCAGCGTACCGTCCACCTGGCTGTGACTGGCGAGGATCTGTTCGAGCAAGGTCGATCCCGCGCGTGGGAGACCCAGGATGAAGATCGGATCGGGCGCATCGTGCCCGCTGCCCGCATGCTTGGCGAATAGATCGGCAGTGCACAGCTCGCGCTGCTTCGCCAGCTCCGCAGTCATGGCGTCGGCGCTGTACCGGGTCTGCGCCCGTTTCAGCGCATTGCCGCGTTCGTAATGCGCGAAACTGTCGGCGTAGTCGGCACGATCTTCGAGCGCCTTGCCCAGCGCGAAAGACAGGTGGACGCGGTCCATGAAGGCAAGGTCGGGCCGCCCGGCCTGTTCGCGCATGCGCACGATTTCATCCTCGGTGAAGCGATAGGTCTTGAGGTTCGCCAGTGCGTACCACGCATCGCCATGGTCGGGCTTGGCAGCAATGGCGGCCTGATAGCTGGCCACCGCGTCTTCCTGCGCCCCGGTGGTCTTGAGCGCGTGGCCCTTGCTGGTGAGCGTCGCCGGATCGCCGGGTAGCTTGGCAAGAATGGCATCGAACAATTCGAAGGCCCGGTCGTAGTCGCTCGTCTGCATGCTTTCGATCGCCAGATGCGACTGGAACAGCGGGTTTTCGGGATCGCGCGCATGAAGGGCTTCGGCCTCGGTCCGCGCCTGAGCAAATTTCTGGCGGCGCCGCAGCGCGTCGATATAGTCGAGCCGGATCTGGATGTTGTCGGGTTCGAACGCCTGCGCGCTGTCGAGCAGGAACTCCGCATCGTCGAGAATGCCCAGCTTGATGCCGATCTGCGCCAGCAGCCGCATGCCTTCGACATTGCGCGGATTGGCGCGCAGGAAATGGCGGCAGATTTCCTCCGCCCGCAGCAGTCGGCCTTCGTGGAGATGGTGCGTGACCGCGACCAGTTCGCGCGGGAGCGCGGCGATACGTTCGGCCTGCGCGCGGGCCGCTTGCGCCTCGGCGGAGCGCCCGCGGCCCTGTTCGAGCTCGGCCAGCGCGCGCCAGCTCGCATCGAGCGCGGGATTGAACCGTGTGGCGCGGCCGAAAGCGGCGATGGCGGCGGGGATATCGCCCGTGGCGCGCGCAAGGTGCCCGGCTTCCTGCCATGCACGGCCGTATTCGGGCATGGCGGCATGGAGCGCCGCAAGGTGCCGGTCGGCCTCGTCGAAATGTTCGAGATATCGCGCCGCGACCGCGGCCAGATACAGCGCTTCACCATCCGCCGGATTATCGACGAGCAAAGGCTCAACCAGCGCCGATCCTTCGGCGAAATCGCCCGCCTGCAGCGCCTGCTGCGCCCGCGCCAGCCTGTCGTCGCGTGTCGTCATTGCCTGCGACCCTTACAAAGAGAAACGGCGGAGGCGAACCCGTGGTCGCCCCCGCCGCCCCGTTTTCCAAAGGCAGCGATCAGTAGTCGTAGCCGACCCTGATACCGACCGTCAGCGGACGGTTGGTGCTGATCCGTGCGCGATCGTTGACGTAATTGCCCGAAATCTGCGCGCGTTCGTCGAACAGGTTGTCGCCGAACAGCTCGAACTTCCAATTGTCCGAGGTGATCCCAGCGGCGAAATCGACCACGGTGTAGCTGTCGAGCTCGAGCTTGTTGATCTCGATCACATCGGTGAACTTCGACGCCGAATAGCTGACCTGGGGCTGGACATAGGCGCCCAGCGTCGCGGACAGGTCCCATTCGTAGCGGACGCGCAGATTGCCTTGGAACGACGGCGCGAATGCGAGGTCCGAACCTTCGACGACGTCGGACGTCGGGATCAGCACTTCGGTGATCTCGGTATCGAGCACCGAGACGGCACCCGCGACCGTCAGCCCCGGCGCCGAATAGGGCGCGAAGGTGAAGTCCGCCTCGACGCCCTTGATCCGCGCATCCGCGGCATTGGCCGAGAAGAACAGATTGGTGATCGAGGGATCGAAGATCGTCGTCTGCAGACGGCTGATGTCGACATAGAAGGCGCTGCCGTTGAAGCGGAACTGGCCATCGGCAAGATCGAGCTTCCAGCCCAGTTCGTAGTTCTGGACCTCGTCGGTCTCGAGCTCGAACGGCACGGTGAAGCCCGCGCCATTGGTCGCGCCGCCGGGCCGGTTGAGCAAGCCGGGACGGAACCCTTCCGAATAGGTCAGGTAGAACAGCAGGTCTTCGGTCGGGGTGACCGTTGCCGTCGCCTTGTAGATGAACCCGTCGGTCTTGGCCGTGTCGGGCGCGCGGACGGCGTTGAACACCTGCTGCGCCTGCGTGGGGGTCAGGCCCGCAGCCTGGATATCGGCCAGGCTGTCGTTCAGGTCGAAGGTCTGGCGCAGCGAAGCATCGCACGAACCGATGAAGGTGTATTCGCCGTCACCGTCGTACAGATCGTTGAGATCGGTGCCGAAGGCATTGGCATCGGTAGCCGCGCCGCTGTTGCAGAAGCTGCCGTTCGCGCTGCCTTCGAAATCGACTTCGATGTCGTAATACCGCGCGCCGAGCGTGACTGTCAGCAAGTCGGGTACGATGTCGAAGCTGGCTTCGCCGAAAATGCCGAACTGTTCATCGGTACGACGGATGTCGTTGCGGAAGATCGTGTCGGCCGGGAACGGGCCCGGGGCGCTGGTGAAGCCGTCCTGCGGGAAGTTCGGCGCGAACGGGCCGAAGGGCTGCGCGAGGACATTGCCCGGATAGGCGAAGTCGTTGCGTTCCTGCAGTTCGAGATCCGAGTAGAAGCCGCCTGCGGTCACGCGCCAGCGGTTTTCCGCCGGCGTGCTGAAGCGCAGTTCCTGCGTGAACACGGTCGTCTTGCTGGCCGAGGTCACGTAGAGATTGGGTGCCTGGCAGGTCCCGCTGGGATCGGCCGCGCCGGGATAGCTGACGCTGCCGTCGCAGATGTAATACGGCAGGTACTGGCCGACGAAGAGATAGTCGGAATAGTCGACGCGCTGTTCGGTCTCACGATCGGTGTAGGCGCCGGTATAGACGACATCGAGCATCGCCAGGCGGCCTTCGACCGTCCAGCTGGTGTTCGAGAAATCGTCTTCGAGGCGGTCTTCCTCGTAGCGCTGGATCTCGAGGTCATCGAGGCCACCGAGTTCGGGATCGGCGAAGAACACGCCGTCGCTTTCGACGCTCTGGCGCGAATGCGCGACGGTCACCGTCCAGTCGGGCGTGACTTCCCACAGCGCGGTCGCACGGAAGCCGGCATATTGCGTGTCGTTGAAATCGTCTTCGACCATGCCGGCGTTGTCGGCATTGATGAAGTTCACGTTCGACAGGTCGGCGCCGGCCTGGAAGCCGCCGCGCAGCGGGCTGACGGGAACGCCGTTCGAACGGACGGTCCCGGCCGGGCGGAAGCGCGCGCTTTCGCTGGCGTTGCGGGTGCCGGCGACATTGTCGATGTAACCGCCCTGGTCGTCGAGATAGAAGACCCCGCGCAGACCGAACGTATCGGTGACCGGCACGTTGATCATCGCATCGGCCTTGTAGCTGGTTTCGCCGCCCTTGGTGAAGGACACGCCGGCATTCACGCCCGCATCGAAGCCGCCGAGATCGGGCTTGTTGGTGATCAGGCGAACGACGCCCGCCTGCGAACTGGCACCGAACAGCGTACCCTGCGGTCCCGACAGCACTTCGATCCGCGCAAGGTCGGCGGCATAGACGTCGAGGTTGCGGCCCGGCTGTGCGAGCGGCTGTTCGTCGAGATACATCGCGACGTTGGGCGCGAGGCCGGCGACACCGGCGGTGGTGAGATTGGGCGTGGTCGAGGCCAGGCCGCGGATGTAGATGGTGTTCTGGCCCGGCCCGCTGCCGCCTGCTGTCACGGTGGGCAGCTGTTCGAGGTAATCCTCGAAGGTGTCGATGGCGAGCTCTTCGAGCCCTTCTTCACCGATCGCCGAAACCGACACGGGAACATCCTGCAGGTCTTCGCTGCGCTTTTGCGCGGTCACGATGATGACGTTGACGCCGCCCTGCCGCTGTTCGGCTGCAGGAGCCACGTCCTGCGCGGCCACGGGCGCTGCGGTTGCGATAGCCAGCGCGCCAAGC
>MDTG01439733.1_pt1 | contig 12234 bp, 12 predicted proteins | sample 811421 | NCBI WGS metagenome assembly MDTG01 (sample SAMN05326645, study PRJNA326480) | marine metagenome | isolation source: seawater | place: Pacific Ocean: South East | collected 2011
ACTGATGCAATTGGAATGGGTTTAAATTTAAATATCAATCATATTTGCTTCACCTCTCTTGAAAAATTTGATGGAAGATACAATAGAAATTTAACACCGAGTGAAATAGGCCAGATAGCTGGAAGAGCTGGTAGATATAAAAATAATGGAACATTTGGCTATACAAAATCTGCGGGTAACTTAGATCCACTAACTATACAGTCAATAGAAAATCATAATTATGATCAACTACAAAAGATATATTGGAGAAACTCAATATTAAATTTTAACTCAGTAGCTTCTTTACTTAGTTCTTTAAAAGAATTCCCAATACAAAATTTTTTTATTCATAAAAAAAATGCAATTGATGAAATTAATTTTAGAAACTTAATAGAAGACTCAGAAATTAAAAATCATATTACTAATACAACAAATATAAAACTATTATGGGATATTTGTAGAATTCCTGATTTTGAAAAAATATTTAATGATAATTATTTAAATTTTTTAAAAAATATTTTTATAACTTTGATTAAAAATGATTATATTATCCCAGAGGACTGGATTAATCAAAAAATCTCAAGATTAGACAATTTTATTGGAGATATTCCAGAATTATCACTAAAAATATCTCAAATAAGGACATGGACATACATTTCGAACCATCATTCTTGGTTAGCTGATCCTAAATACTGGCAAGAAAAAACTTTGCAAATTGAAAATAATTTATCTGATCATTTGCATGATGGATTAACAAATAAATTTATCGATAGTTCTTCTAAATATTTTATCAATAATAATAAAAGCGGAATATTAGAGAAAGTAGAAATAAATTTTAATAATGAAGTTGTTTTAGATGGTAAAATATATGGTTTTGTTAAAGGATTTGGATTAGTATTTAATAAAAATATTATTTCTCACTCTCTTTTTTCTTTAAGTCATGTTAAAAAATCAATTCGAAATATGATTGAAGAAAAAATAGATAATTTTTTAAACGCTCCAGATAATTCTATCAATTTTGGTAGCATTACTAAACTAGAGCTTAGTGATCAAGTATATATTTTCTGGGGAGAAGACAAAATAGGTCAATTAGTAAAAGGTTCAAAAATTTATAATCCTATTGCAGAAACTTTAAATACTGAATTTTTGTCCTCTGAAAAAAAACTATTAGTATCAGCTAAACTTCAAAATTGGATTGATAATCAAATTAATAATTATTTAAAACCAATAACAGAAAAACTTGATGATGATTTAAACCCTAGTTTAAGGGCTATTATTTTTAATTGTTTTGAAAATCTTGGAACTTTAGAGATTGATAATTTTATAGACTTTACTAAAAATATTGAGGATGAAAGTAAACGACATTTATCTAGGTTAGGAATACGAATAGGAGCAAAATTTTTTTTTATCCCACATTTAATGAAAAAAAAATCAATAGAGTTAAGTGCTATTTTATGGAAAATATTTAATAATAATACTTCTAAAGAATTAATCCCACTTCCTTCTGATGGAAGAGTTTCATTTATTTCAACTATAAATATGCCTGATAGTTATTGGACTTCAATAGGTTACATTTGTATCAATAATTTTGCTTTCAGAATTGATATTTTTGAAAAAATTTTTTATTTGGCTAGAAAAAAAATTAAATATGGACCATTTCTTGAATCTGCTGATTTGATGAACCCAATCGGATGTAATAGCCAACAACTAGAAGATATTATGTTATTTTGTGGTTATGAAACAATTTTTATGATTGGCGATAAGAAAATGTATTTTTTTAAACAAAAAACAAAAGCGTTAAAGAAGAAAATTAAAAAACAGAAAACAAAAAAAATATATAAGCATGAAAATAAACAAAAAAAATTAAATGATCCTAATTCTCCTTTTGCAGTTTTAGAAAAACTTCTTTAAAAGATTAATAGGGATTTTAATTTGATTAATTTATTAAAAAATTTCTTTGATAATAAAGAGCTAGGGGATAAGATAGAAGATAATAATTTAGAAATTCTTTGTGGTTTAATGATTGAGGCTGCTAACTCAGATGGAGATATCGACAATCAAGAAATAAAGAAAATTAAAGAAACACTGATACATATCTTTAAGGAAAATCCTGATGAGGTTAATTCTATTTTAGATCAAGCTATACAAAATAGAAACAACTCTAAATCATTGTATTACTATTCATCAAAGATAAATAAAAATTACTCTGAAGAAAAAAAACTATTATTAATTGAAATACTTTGGGAAATTGTTCTTGCAGATGGTCAACTTCATGATTATGAGACTAGTATTTTAAGAAGGCTATCTGGTCTATTATATATTTCTGATATTAATTCTGGAAATGCAAGGAAAAGAGCTCTAAATAAAATTTCGTAACTAATATGACCTACGTTGTTGATGAAAATTGTATAAAATGTAAACACATGGATTGTGTCGAGGTATGTCCTGTAGACTGCTTTTACGAAGGAGAAAATATGCTTGTTATTCATCCTGACGAATGCATTGATTGTGGAGTTTGTGAACCTGAATGTCCTGCAGAAGCAATACTATCAGATACTGAGGATGGAACAGAAAAATGGGCAGAAATTAATAGACAGTTTTCGGAAATATGGCCTAATATTTCGGAAAAAAAAACACCGCCAGATGACGCGGAATATTGGCAAGGTGTTAATAATAAATTTGAAAAACACTTTAGTGAAAAACCAGGGAATAAATGACAAATAAAAAGAATTCAGTATTTAAAATAGGTGAAATAGTAGTTTATCCTAAACATGGCGTGGGTGAAATAGTAAAAATTGAAAGTATGGAAATAGCCAGCATAAAAACAAAGTTTTATGTTGTAAAAATGGAACAATCAAAATTAACAATAAGAGTACCACTGGATAAACAAGAAGAAGTAGGTTTGAGAAAAATTTCTTCAAAAAAAATAGTTGATGAAGTTTATTATACTTTGAAATTAAAACCTAAAATAAGAAGAATTATGTGGAGTAGAAGAGCACAAGAATATGATGCAAAAATATTTTCAGGAGAACCAATAAAAATTGCAGAAGTTGTAAGGGATTTATTTAGAAAAAACAGCCAATCTGATCAATCTTACAGTGAAAGACAAATGTTTCAAGTTGCTATTGAGCGTTTAGCAAGAGAAGTAGCAGCTGTAGAAAAAACTGACTATTTTCAATCTACTGAAAAAATTGAAAATATATTAAATTCAAAGTAAATAATTGAGTACACTAAGTAATTATGTTGAATTGAGAGAATGCTCTAGAATATGGGCAGTAGGTTCAATACACTCTAACCTAAAAGCTTTTTATTCAATCAAAAAATTTATATTAAATAACTTTAAACAAGATGATAAATTAGTCTTTCTAGGGAATGTAATTGGTTTAGGTGAATCAAGTAAAGATTTATTATCTGATATAATTGACTTAAGATTTAATTTAATGTCTAATTTCAAACTAAAACCAACTGATATAGTTTTCTTAAGAGGTGCCCAGGAAGAAATGTTTAGTAAGCTGCTTCAGTTACAAATTGCACCAAATCCAATGGAGATTGTTAGTTGGATGTTTGACCATGGTGTTAATAAAACCCTTGAGTCATACGGTTATAATAAACAGGAAGTCATAAATGTAGCTAGCTCAGGTACAGTTGCAATATCTAAGTGGACTTCTGGTTTAAATAGATCTATTTTAGAAAATCCTGGACATAAAGATTATTTCTTAAACTTGAAACATGCTGCCTTTTCTTTTTCAAAAAAAATACTTTTTGTTAACAGAGGTGTTGATATAACCAGACCATTGTCAGCACAAAATGATTGCTTTTGGTGGGGTTATCAAAACTTTTCTGAAATTAGAAAACCATACAATTCTTTTAAAAGGATAGTTAGGGGATATGAATCAATTCATAAAAACGAGTTAGAGCAATCAAAAAACAAGATAGTTTGTACTTTATTTAAACAGCCTCTTTCAAATAGTAGCATTTATGCAGGAATTTTTTCAGAAAATGGAGATATTTTAGATTTATTTGAGTCAACTTGATCCAAATCATTATTTCTTCGTATAATAGAGTATATGTTCAAAAATTTAAGTTCAAATAAGCTTATTGAGTTATCTAAAAAAGCCTCCATTCTTGAAAAAGATGAAGAATTCAGATTAATAAATGATTGGCAAGATAATAAAAATCCTAAATCTCTTCAGAAAATTTTAAATTCCTACCTGAGATTAGCAGTCTCATATGCTAAAAAGTATTCAAGCTATGGTCTCCCCATAGATGACCTTACTCATGAAGGTGTGCTCGGTATAATGCATGCATTAGATAAATTCGACACTTCAAAAGATTTCAGGCTATCAACATACGCCTCATGGTGGATAAGGGCCTCAATACAAGATTACATTCTTAAAAACTGGTCAGTTGTTAGAACTGGATCAACAGCTTCTCAGAAGGCACTTTTTTTTAATCTTAAGAAAATAAAACAACAAATTAATAGTGTCTCAAGAGATTTCATGGGTCAGGATGAAATAAATAAAGTCTCTAATATGTTAAATGTTAAATCATTAGAAGTCCAAAATATGGAGTCCAGGTTAACTGGTGGCGATTTGCATCTCAACCAAAAAGTTGACAGCGAAAGTGAAAATGATTTGATGGACCTTCTTCAAGATGAAAGACAAAATCCTGAAGAGTTATATGAAGGTATTAATGATCAAAAAGTCAAAAAAAATTATATAAAAGCCGCTATCGACTCTTTAAATGATAGAGAAAAAACCATAATTAATCTCAGAAAATTTAGAGAAAAAAGTATTACATTGGATGAACTTGGACAAAAACTTAAAATTAGTAAAGAAAGAGTAAGGCAGATTGAGACTAAGGCTTTGGATAAACTAAGAAAGACTATACTAGAAATTTCTCAACAAGATAAAGAATTTTTCATTTGATAGTAATATAATTTCAAATAAAATAAAGATATGAAAATCATTGTTGTTATCATATCAATTGTATTGAGCTTCAAACTGTATGCAAACAACCTTAACATTTATGGTATTGGATTATATGATATAAAATTTGATGGTAGTGAAGATAAGTCTACTACAGATTTTAGATATGAAAGAAGATTAGATAATAAAATATTTGATATTGGGCCCAAAGAAGACAACTTCTTTTTTTTAAAACCATTTTATGGTTTTGAGTATACTGAAGACTCCGCCTCATATTTTATTGCTGGAATATACCTAGAGGATAACGTAGGACAATTATTTCAAGGTAAACGTGGTAATATTATATTTACTCCAAGCATAGGTCTAGGTTATTATAATAATGGTTCTGGAAAAGACCTTGGTAACGATCTTCAATTTAGAACAACATTAGAATTTAGCTATAAGCTTAAAAATGAAAACAGAGTTGGATTATCAATAGGACATATTTCTAATGCAAACTTGGGTGATAAAAATCCAGGGGCAGAAATTATAAGCTTAACCTATCAAGTTCCTTACTAAGTCAAAAGAAGTTTATTTTTTCTAATAAAATTAATAAATAATTCCTCAATTTTTTTTATTTCATGATTTTTCATACAATTATGTATTTCTGTTTTTAATTTTTTACTATTTGGAATACCAAAAAAAATTTGTAATATTGGGCTTAATAATCTGAAAATAGTATCAGTTTTTATTTTTGGAATAATATAATTAAAATAATCAAATATTAATTTTTCATCAATATCTTTTGGATTATTTACGTTATAAATATAATTATCTATATTTTTCAGCAAAAAAGGATTGTTTTGAATCAAGCGCCCAACCATAACTCCTTCAAACTCGTGTAATAGATTTTTAGCATTATCTAAACTATAAATTCCTCCATTTAATACAAATGTGATATTAGGATATTTTAATTTAATTTTTCTAATAAAATTATAATCTAATCTTGGAATAGAGCGATTTTGAGCAGGACTAATACCAGATAATATTGCATTTCTTGCATGAACATAAACAATTTTTATTCCACTTTTTAAAATTTCATCAATAAATTCCTCAAAAAAATCATAATTTAATTCTTTTCCCAATCCAATTCTACACTTTATGGATACCTCAATTTTATCATTTTGCATTATTTCTAAGCATTCTCTAACTAAGATCTTATCTTTCATTAGACAGGCACCAAAACTACCTTTTTGAACTGCTTTACTTGGGCAACCAACATTAAGATTGATTTCATCATAATTGTATTGATGTGCAATTTTAGAACATTTTTTTAAATCATCTAAATCAGATCCACCAACTTGCAAAGCTACTGGATTATGTTCATCATTTTCAATAATTAAATCTTTATTTTTAGAATACACCATAGACTTTGATGCTATCATTTCAGTAAAAAGAAAGGTTTTTTTGGTCAAAATTCTATATAGTTTCCTTGCGTATGGAGTTGTATACCCCATCATAGGAGCAACACAAAATTTTCTATTAATATCTTCTTTCATTTTATTTTTTTAAAATTAATCTATTATAATCTTATATAATAAGAGTATGCATTTACCAAAATTTTTAATTGATAGGTATAGAGATTGGAAAGCAAATAATTTTTTACTAGAAAAGACCCTGTATAAGACTCTTGAAAGTAATGGTCAAAAACCAAAAGCTATGATCATATCTTGTTGTGACTCAAGAGTGGATCCATGCCAAATATTTGCTGCAAAACCCGGTGATTTTTTTATTCATCGAAATGTAGCTAATATAATTCCAAAATATAATCTTAGTAATAAAAATCATGAAATAATCTCCTCAATTGAGTATGCAATTCTTACATTAAGAGTAGCAAGCATAATTATTTTAGGTCATTCAAGTTGTGGAGGTATCGATTATGCATTTAAGAAATTTTCAGGTAAAAATAGTGATAAAAATGTATCATCAATAGATAATTGGATTCAATCAGTTAATTCAGCATACGAAAAAGTTAATAAAAACCAAACTAAAGTAAACACTATTAAATCTCTTGAAAAACAGAATATTTTAAATTCTATTAAAAATCTAAAAAATTATGATAAAATAGATAAACTGGTATTAGAAAATAAATTACAAATACATGGGTTGTATTTTGAAATTAATACTGGTGAATTAAGTGAATATAATGAATCTACAAAAAAATTTGAATTAATCTATTAATTATTGATAAGAATACTTCTTACTTGGAAATTTTCTTAGCTTAACTTCTTTTGAGAATCTTCCTATAGCTTTCCTAGCTTGTTTTTCAAAATTCATATATTTTTTTACAAACTTAGGTGTATTATTAGTGCTATCAAAATTAACTAAATCATCAAATACTAAGACTTGTCCATCACAACTCTTTGACGAACCAATACCGATAGTTGGAATAGAAAGAGCTGAAGTTATTTGTTTAGATACACTCTCAATAACGCACTCAAGCAATATAGCTTTAGCTCCTGCCTTTTCAGCACTTAATGCCAAATCCAATAATTTTCTTCTTTCGTTATTATTTCTACCAACAACTTTAATTTTTTTAAAATCACTATAGCTTTGAGGTGTAACTCCAATATGTGCAATAATTTTAAACCCTCTCTTTGATAAATAACTAATAATAGGAATAGTTTTAATGTTTATTTCTAATTTTAATAATTTTGCTTTTGAATAATTCATTAGTATCATTGCATTTTTAAGCGCCTTTGTTTTATTTGTATAAGTTTGATATGGCATATCTATAACAGTAATGCTTTTTTTCACATTTTCTGTAACAACTTTGCCATGCAACCTCATCATATCCATTGTAACTTTCTGAGTATTTTTCATATTGTAAAGTGTAGATCCTAGTGAGTCACCTATTAATATCAAATCAACATTTCCATCTAAAATTTTTGCTATTGATCCTGAATAGGCAGTTAAACAGGTTATCGGTTTGTTGTATAATTTATTAAGAAATATTATTTTTTTTTTCATGTTATATTTTTAAATAGATCTTGTTATTCCTCCATCAACCCTAATATTTTGACCAGTGATGTATGAGCCACTATCTGATGCTAGTAGTTTAACCACTGCTGATATTTCATCAACCTTGCCTGCTCTTTTAAGGGGTACTCTTTTAATAAATTCTTTTTTTGGTTTCAAACTTTCAATAAAACCTGGGAGAATATTATTAATTCTTATATTAAATTTAGCATACTCATCTGAATATATTTTTACAAATGATGATAGACCTGCACGCATTACACCAGAAGTGGGAAAACTTTTTTCAGGTTCGAAAATCGCATAAGTTGATATATTAATTATAGAACCATTTTTTTGTTTTTTCATAATTGGTGTAACAATTCTTACTGCCCTTACAACATTAAGAAAATATGTTTCCATACCACTTAACCACTCTTCATCAGTAATTTTTAATATTTCACCTTTTGGTCCATGTCCTGCACTATTTACTAAAACATCTATTCTACCCCATTTACTAAAAACAATATTAATAAATTTTTTAATATCTTCTGGATTCAAATTTGATCCAGTGTAACCAATACCTTTCAGTTTTTTTGCTAATTTTTCTCCTTTTCCAGATGAGGATAAAATTGCAACTTTATATCCTTCTTTTGATAATGCTATAGCTGAAGCAGCACCCATTCCACTGCCAGCAGCAATTAATATTGCAACTTTTTTCATATTTTTAATAACATAAATTAAATCAAAAATTTTTAGTTAAATTATAATTTTCAATATCAATAACTTTATCATTATATAAAAATTTAATTTTTTTTATAATTGAATTAACATCCATATTTATTTCTCTATATTGCTCTTCTGAACTCATGTGAGCGATGAATTTATCAGGGAAAAAAATATTTTTTATAATGTTTGATGATTTTTTTCTCCTAACATTATGAATATAGTTTAATACATGAGATGAAAATCCACCAATAGAACCTTCTTCTATTGTAATTAAAAATTTATGATTTTCCAACAGCATTTCAATTAGTTCAATATCTAAAGGTTTTGCAAATCTTGCATCAGCAATTGTAGGTTTAATATCACTTTCATTTAAGACTTTGCAAGCCTCTAAGCAAGTTTCTAGTCTTGTACCTAGATTCAGTATTGCTAAATCTTTTCCTTCAACTAATACATACCCTTTTCCTATTTCAATATCTTCTAAGTCTTCATAATTACTAATTCTCGCTGATCCTCTTGGATAACGAAATGCATAAGGACGATCATTTATTAATGCTGATGTTTTTATAATTTTTACTAACTCCATTTGATTGCTCGGTGCTGAAACTATAAAATTAGGTAAGGTGGATAAATATGTTAAATCAAAGGAACCCGCATGAGTTGGTCCATCAGAACCAACCTGGCCTGCTCTATCTATCGCAAACTTCACAGGAAGTTTTTGTATAGCAACATCATGAACAATTTGGTCATAAGCTCTTTGAAGAAAAGTTGAATAAATAGCAACGTAAGGTTTGTAACCTTCCGTTGCCATTCCTGCTGCCATAGTAACTGCATGTTGTTCAGCAATTCCAACATCAAAAAATCTATTTTTAAATTTTTCACTAAAACATTTCAGTCCAGTTCCGGACATCATAGCTGCTGTAATAGCAACAATTTTTTCGTCACTCTCAGCAAGTTGTGATAAAGTTTCACCAAAAACTTGGGAATATGTTTTTTGATTAGATTTCTTGAGTGATGAACCAGTATTTATATTAAATTTATCAACTCCATGAAATTTATCTTCAGCTTTTTCTGCAGGTTTGTAACCCTTGCCTTTTTTTGTAATACAATGAAGAAATATTGGTTTATCAAATTTATTATCTCTTACATTTTCTAAAACAGAAACTAAATCATTTATATTATGCCCATCTATAGGTCCAAGATAATAAAATCCCATTTCTTCAAAAAGTGTACCACCAGATAAAAGACCTTTAGAATACTCTTCTGTACGATATAGAGTTTTAGATAATTTATCAGGAAACGTTTTACTTAATTTTTTAATTACACTCCTAAAGTTTGAGTAAGACTTTGAAGATAACAATCTTGTTAAATAAGTACTCATTGCACCTACTGGCTTATCTATCGACATTTTATTATCATTTAAAATGACAATAAGCCTCTTCTTCATTGCCCCAGCGTTATTTAAACCCTCATATGCAAGCCCCGCACTTAAAGCCCCGTCTCCGAGAACACAAATTACATTTGCATTATCTTTATTTATATCTTTAGCAACTCTCATACCTAAACCTGCTGATACTGCGGTTGAGCTATGTGCTGTTCCAAATGGATCATATTCACTTTCTTTTCTCTTTACAAAACCATACAAACCATTTTTTTGTCTTAAAGTTTCAATTTGTTTTTTCCTACCAGTAATTATTTTATGAGGATAAGCTTGATGTCCAACATCCCATATTAGTCGATCTCTTGGTGTATTGAAAACATAATGCAAAGCTACAGTTAATTCTATAACACCTAAGCCTGCTCCAAGATGACCACCTGTTTTTGATACCGTTTGAATTGTTTTTTGCCTTAGCTCCTCTGAAACTTTGTTTAGATCTTTTTTATCTATATTTCTTAAATCAGAGGGAAAGTTTATTTTATCTAAAAAAGAATATTCCATTTACTTATTACTTTACTATTTTTAATAGTGATTCCCCTTCTAAATAAGTTACAAGATTAATAAGTTTGTGGAAAATAATTTAACTATCTATTTAATATATGGACCAAAACTTAAATCAAATCCCGCACCTACCCTTAATAAAGAATATACGACTACTAAGATAAATATTGCAATTATTAAATTCCTAAAAATTTTTTTTTCATTCATAATTTTATAAAAGAACTATAACGCAAAAAAAATTATGCATTAACAATTTTCCTATCAATTAATGGCTTTTCTCTCACGGGTAAATGAATAATTGCTGAAAAAGCCCCCACACCTATTCCAACCCACCAAACAATATTATAACTTCCGTATAAATCATAAAACCAACCCCCTAGCCAAACACCTACAAATGATCCTATTTGGTGAGATAAGAAAACTATACCATAAAGAGTACCCATATATTTTAAACCATATATGTAACCAATTATACCAGCTGTTAATGGAACAGTAGCTAACCACAAAGCTCCCATAATTATCGAAAAAATTACCACACTTAAAGGGCTTATTGGTAAGATTATAAATATAATTGAGGCTATAGTTCTTCCTGTATAAATAATTGCTAAAAAATATTTTTTTGAATTACTCTTACCAAGATACCCAGCTAAAACTGAACCAATTATATTAAAAAAACCTATTAAGGCTATGGATAATGCACCCAATCCCTCAGGAGAATTGCAAACAAGACTGATTAAACTGCCTTGTGAAATAGGACTGCTTGACTCTGCAATAAACGCAGGAAAATGAGCAGTTATAAAAGCTAACTGAAATCCACATGAAAAAAAACCAAGAAATAACATAATATATGTTGGGTCCAGAGCAGCTTGTTTCAAAGCATCACCAAGCTTTTCTTCACTATTTTTATTAGTAATTTTTTTTTTAGTTTTTAGCATTGGTACTAAAATTATTGTCATCAAAGTAATAATTGCAAAAATTTCAAAAACGGAAGACCAAGGCATAATAGATAATAATATTGCTGCCAAAGGCGGGCCTACCACTTGACCAGCTGAGCCTGCAGCAGTTGTAATTCCTAAAGCAACTGATCTATTTTGTTCTGATGCTGCTCTACCAACAACTGCTAAAACTGGACCAAAACCACTACCAGCAATTCCAAATCCTATTAATACATTTAAAAATTGATGTGCTTCAGGAGTTGTAGCTGAGCTGCTAATAAATATCCCAAGAGCATATAAAACTAAACCAATACTAATTGTTTTTCTATCTCCATATTTTTCAGCGAATGCACTAAATAAAGGAGTTCCTATTCCCCATGCAAGATTTTGTACTGCTATTGCTAAAGAAAAATCTGAACGAGCCCATAAAAATTCTTCTGCTATTGGAATTTGAAAAAGACCAAACGTGGATCTAATAGCAAAACTTATTAAAAGTATTAAACTTCCTGCAATTAATATTGGGGTAAATAAAGTTGAGGTTTTATCGGCATTCATTTTACTGATCTGTTATCAGTTAATAAAAAAATATCTATTAAATTGTTGGAGTATTAACTTGTGGTTTTTCGTTTTCTTCTTTTTCAGGTATTACGTATGCAACGGCACAATGGTCAAGGCAATATGGTTTGTCTTCAAATCTATCTTTACCACAAAAATGAAAATCATTTTCATCTGG
>MDTG01338363.1_pt1 | contig 12232 bp, 8 predicted proteins | sample 811421 | NCBI WGS metagenome assembly MDTG01 (sample SAMN05326645, study PRJNA326480) | marine metagenome | isolation source: seawater | place: Pacific Ocean: South East | collected 2011
CCTTTCGGGGCTGAATAATAATATAAATCTTGGTAGTTAATTTTTGGATATTTTGGTTTTTGCCAATTTGGTTCTTTTAATTTTGTTAATCTGTCAAAAGCCTTTAACCGCCAGTCTAACATCCACTTCGGTTCTTTTTTGATGTTAGATATAAATTTTATGGTATCTACATTTAAGCCTTTTGGGGCTCGAATATTTTCTATGTCTGTGGTAAAACCATATTTGTACTCTTGATTTGTATCTACATCTTTTTGTGTTTTCATGTTAAATTTTTCTTTCTTTGTCGATTAAATCTTCTAATTTTATTTTTTCAAAAAAACTATTAATATGTTGTTCTAAATCATCCCATAAATTATGAGTAATACATTTCATTGACTTGTGATTACATCCTTTTTTGGAGTCTTTTTTGCAGTTTAAAGTTTTTATTGTTTCATCCACAGCAAAAATAATATTAGATAATTTTATATCTGATGGATTTTTTTGTAAAATATATCCTCCGTTTGAACCACGCACACTATTAACTAAATTTTTTTTTTTTAATTTTAAAAATAATTGTTCCAAATAAGATAAAGATATATTTTGTCTTATAGAAATTTCTGTAAGACTAATCGGTTTTTTTTTTGAGTAAGAGGCTAGATCTGCCATAGCCATAACAGCGTATCTGCCTTTAGTAGTTAATTTCATAATTAAACAAGGTTTTACAATAGTTTTTGGCTAATTCCTAGTGTACTAGTAGGATTTAAAAAAAAGTATTTGCCGCACTAAAACGTGTTATAAATCTATTCTTTTTTTGAAAATAATTATCATTACTAATAAATGAAACCAAAAAGCGCTGAAATTTTTATACCTGGACCGGCTGGAAGACTTGAAGCGAAGTATTACAAGAATCCAAAGTTTGGTTCACCAGTTGCAATCGTCCTACAACCACATCCACAATATGGTGGAACAATGAATAATAAAGTTGTTCACTTGGCTTATAATGTTTTTATAGAGAATGGATTTTCTGTAATAAAAATTAATTTTAGAGGGGTGGGAAAAAGCGATGGAGTATTTGATAATGGACAGGGTGAGCTGTCTGATGCTGCAGCGGCTTTAGATTGGATAGAGCGGGAAAATTTAGATTACAGTCAATGTTGGGTTTCAGGTTTTTCATTTGGAGCCTTAATATGTATGCAATTGATTATGCGCAGACCTGAGGTAAATAATTTTATAGCTATTTCACCCCAGCCGAATGTGTATGATTTTTCTTTTTTAGCGCCATGCCCAACTTCTGGTCAAGTTATTTACAGTGATGCTGATGAATTAGTTACTAAAGAAAGTATAGATGAATTAGATAAAAGAATTAAAAATCAAAAAGGAATAGAAGTGTTGTTTTCAAAGATTAAAAATGCAAATCATTTTTTTAAAGATAAAGAAGTTGAATTAAAACAAGAAATTCAAAAATATATTAAAGAAAAAACTGCATTGATTTAATTTTTGATTAAATCTCCTCCAGTAGAAGGTGCAGAACAGCCAGTTGTTTCAGGAAATGAAATGGGTAAATTTAAATATGACCTAATACCTAAATATGCAAATGCCTGGGACTCTACAAAATCACCATTAATACCATACTCATCAATCAATTGTACTGTACATTTTCTAGAAACATCTTCTTTAATTGTATCAATTAAATAATTATTTTTTCGTCCACCACCACAAATCAAAATCTTTAAGTTATTGCTTTTTATTTCATTGGCAAATGAAATTAAAGCGGAGCTAATAATTTTAGCAGTAAAATCTGTTAATGTAGTTGTTCCATCTTCTAAATTTAATCCTCTTGCAAAAGAAATATCAAAATCTTTAGTGTCTAAAGATATTTTGTCTTTGTCGTTTCTATTAAGATATAGTTCTTGTGCCTGTTCGATTATGATTTCATTTCTAGTTCCTTTAGAAGCTATGTGACCATCTTTATCAAATTTAAATTTTGAATTTTTTCTTACCCACTCATCCATTAAACAATTTCCTGGCCCGATATCTTGGCTTTTGAAAATATCATATTTTTCATTCTTAATTAAAGTAATATTCGAAATTCCTCCAATATTTAAAATACAAAGAGGTAAACTAATTTTATTTTGTTGAGCTAAAATTTTATGAAATATAGGTGATAATGGCGCTCCTGCCCCATTATTATTTATATCGTTTTCTCTAAAATTATTAATAATAGTTTTATTAAGTAATTGAGATAGTAGTCTTCCATCACCAATTTGTTTCGATATTTTTTCTTTAAGATTATGGTAAATTGTTTGTCCGTGAAAACCAATTAAATCGATATCATTATGCCGACTCATAATATTTTTTTTGATAACTTTTGCATGAAATAGAGTTATCGCTTTTTCAAGACTAATAATCTCTCTCTCCTTTAACTTTAAATCAAATTTGCCATTAATTTTCTCTCTTAAATTATGAATTCCATCATAAATTTCTGAATTATATTCATAAAAATCATCATATATAACCTTGTATTTTGTTTCACCGTCAGATTGAATAATTGAAGCATCAACACCATCTCCTGATGTTCCACTCATTAAACCTAGGGCTTTAAATTCTCTTGTCATAATCTGTTTAATTTACAATAATTATTGTGTAATAGTAATTTTATTCGAATAATCTATGAAAAAAAATTTTCTAAACGAGATAATTGCCAGGGATTTTTTCCATCAATGCACTGATCAGGATAATTTAAATAAACTAATGAATTCTGCTTCGATTAAAGCTTATATTGGCTTTGATTGTACTGCGCCCAGCTTACATGTAGGAAGTTTATTACAAATCATGTGTTTAAGAATGCTACAAAAATACGGGCATCAGCCTATTGTTTTACTTGGTGGTGGAACAACTTTAATAGGTGATCCTTCAGGAAAAGACGCTACTAGAAAAATTCTTGAAGACGAAACTATCAATGAAAATATTAAAAAAATTAAAGAAACTTTTACACAACTTTTAGATATTAAAGATAAAAATATTGCCCCAATATTTGTCGATAATTCAGAGTGGTTAACTAAATTAAAATACATTGATTTCTTAAGGAATATCGGAAGACATTTTACAATCAATAAGATGCTAAGTTTCGATAGTGTAAAATTAAGGTTAGAGAGAGAACAGTCTTTAAGTTATATGGAGTTTAATTATATGATACTTCAAGCTTATGATTATTATAGATTAAATCTAGATTATAATTGTGAACTACAAATAGGTGGTTCTGATCAATGGGGAAATATTGTTAACGGTGTTGAACTTATAAGAAAAATGAGTCACAAAAATTCATTTGGGTTAACAACACCTTTAATTACTTTGTCGTCAGGTACAAAAATGGGTAAAACTGAAAAAGGAGCTGTGTGGTTAAATAAAGATTTATTGTCTCCCTACGACTATTGGCAGTTTTGGAGGAACACCGATGATGCAGATGTAAATAGATTTTTAAAATATTTCACTGAAATTGAAATTAACGAATTAAATCAAATAATAAAAAAAGAGAAAAATATAAATAATCTTAAAATTTTACTAGCTAATGAGACCACAAAGCTTCTGCATGGCGAAGAGTCTGCTAGAGATGCTGAAAATACAGCTAAAGAAACTTTTCAAGGTTCTGGAATAGGTAAAGATCTTCCAGAAATTAATATACCTTCAAAAAAAATTGATTTAGGCATAAACATTCTCGATCTTTTGTCGTCTGAAAATATTGTTTCCTCAAAAAGTGAGGCTAGAAGAATAATTAAAAATAAAGGTATTAGAATAAATGATGTAGTAATCATTAATGATAAAATTATAATTAATAAAAAGACATTTAAAGAAAATAATTTTATAAAAATTTCAAATGGAAAGAAAAAACACTATATAATTAAATCTATTTAGCTTTTTTTCTTTTCTCTAATGCTTTTGAAATAAATCTCGGCGTGATAGTTTTAATTGGGTTAACTGAAGTTTTTATTTTACCAGGAGGGCCTTTCATTTTAAAGCTGACTCCAAACAAGCCTTCGCCTACTTCTTTAGGAATTAATATATTGCCCAGAACTGGTATCTTTGAAATTAATTTGTTTAAAGTTTTAGCGGGAACCATAGTGCCTCTTAAACTGACTAAGCCAGTTTGGTTATCTACGTATCCCTGTAAAATTATTGAGATACTTGGACCAACAGCATAAAGTTCTTCTATTTTTAAGACTTTGTCATCATTTTTAATCTTAATCTCCAATGCATCAAAACTTAAACCGTTTCCGGATAAAAGATCTGTCATGCCTCCAAAATCAGCTAGTGATAGTAATTTTGCAAAACCAGGGGCTTTCTTTACTTTAAAATTATTTATAACAAGATTAGAGGAACTTTGATCTTCATCAAATGTAGAGATATACGAGAGGTCACCTCCCTCTAAGCCTTTAAAAAAATCATAATTAGATAAAATTGGTTCTGGTAAATCTGAGTAAACCTCTAAGAGTTTTTTGTTTGTATTTTGATCTTTCTTAAGAATTATGTCTAGAAATTTATTATTCGAAAACTCACTTTTTGATAATATTTTAACTAATTTCCCTTTTTTAATTTGACCAAATAAACTAAATCCATTTAAAGGTTCTGGGTAAGTAGTTATTATAGTGTCTAGTTTAATTTCTAATCTTTTATTAATTTTTTTCAGGAAAGAATTTTTACTTTTTTTATTTATTTGCCTAATTAGATTTGTAGCGTCATATTTATTGCCATTGATAATAATTTTATCGCTAAAGACAATCTTAAAGTTATTGTTTTCTTTTTTATTCTTAAAAGTTTTGATTAAAATATTTGATATTTTTTTCAATTGAAAATTTTTATTTAAAGAAATGTCTTTTAAAGAAATCGTGCTTTTATTCTCCGCATATTCAAACTTAGATATATCAATACTATCCTTAGAAATTTGGAATTCTGAAGTCATGTTAGCCGTGATACCTGCTTTTTTGTTATAATTTAAGAAACTTAAATTAATTGCTGGCATAAAATTAATTGTTAATTTATTTTTCTTTGTTTTGTCATTAACCTCCAAATCGTATTTAAATTTCTCAAATTTTTCTCCGTCAAATTTATATAGGCCTTCAATATTTAAAAATTTTTTTTCATTTTTGTCAAATAATCCTTTGAAATTAGCTTTATCTAAAAATATTTGACTAATCTCTTTATTCAATAAATCCAGCTTAATTTTATTTTTTAACTTAATATTTGAATTATCGACAGTACCCGAAAAATTATAATTATAATCAAGTAATTCTAATGAATTAGAAAATTTTAATTTAAAATTACTAAAAATATTTCCATTAATTAGCAAAGTCTCTTTTATATAATTCTTTTTATTAAAATGAACTAATATACTGTCTATAAATTTATTATTAATTTTAGGTGTGGCCTTAAAAGACCCATCTATTAATAAATCTTTTTTTTTATTTATTTCTAAAACACCATCAGTAATTGGAATTCCATTTAAATTTGTTTTGACTTCTTTAATATAAATGAAATCGTTATCTGCACGAATTCCAAAGCTAAGATTTTTAAATTTAAATTTATTAAAATCTATATTTACTTTATTGCCAATCGCATTTAATTTATAGTCTTTTACTTCAAAATCTTCTTTAAATTCTATATTTAGATCGCCTTCTACTTCTCCTCTTGTTACATTGTTAATTAAAAAACTTTTAAAATTAGAAGGCTTGTTTCTAGCTATTAATTTTTTGATATCATTAACGTCTATTTTATTAGTTTTCAAATTAACATATTGTATTTTAAGCTTTAATTTAATTAGAGAAATTAAATCAATGTAAATATCAAATTTCTTGATTGGTAAATCTATATCTAAATAAGAAATTTTAGGATTTTTTGTTGTGAGAAATATATTTAATTTTTTTGGGTTAAATTTTATTTTTATCTTTGTTAATTCTAATTTAATATTAGGCTGAATTTTGGTTGTTTCATTTTGTATTTTGTTATTAAATTTATCTGTTTCATACCCTTTTATAGATAAAAAAAGTCCAACCAATAATAAAAATAAAAAAATTATTCCAAATGAACTGATTATTTTTTTTTTCATTTTCTTTTAAATAAATTGGCTTCTATAAATTGATCTACATTTCCATTTAAAACATCCTGCGGATTTGAGCTTTCTTTTTTGCTGCGCATATCTTTTACTAATTGGTACGGTTGTAAAACATAAGATCTTATTTGGTGTCCCCATCCAATATCTGTCTTTTCGGTTAAGTTTTTTTCTGACTCCTCTTCTCTTTTCTGAATTTCATACTCATAAAGTCTAGCTTTTAGCATTTTAAAACAAGTTTCTTTATTCTTATGTTGAGATCTTTCATTTTGACATTGTACAACAATTTTACTTGGGAGATGTGTAATTCTTACAGCGCTGTCTGTTGTGTTTACATGTTGTCCTCCAGCCCCACTAGATCTATAAGTATCAATTCTTAAATCTTTATCATCAATTTCAACATCTATCTCATCGTCTATTGCAGGATAAACCCAAATACTAGCGAAGCTCGTGTGTCTTCTTGCGCCACTATCAAATGGTGAAATTCTAACTAATCGATGTACACCTGACTCATTTTTCATTAAACCGTAAAGATATTCTCCTGATACTTTTAAAGTTGACGACTTAATACCTGCTTCTTCGCCTCTGTGTTCACTGATAACTTGGTATTTGAAAGATTTTTTGTCAAACCATTTCAAATACATTCTTCTTAACATTTCAGCCCAATCTTGACTTTCTGTTCCGCCCGCTCCTGCGTGAATTTCTAAATAAATATCAAGTGAATCATTTTCTCCCGATAAAAAACAATTAATTTCATTTTTCTTAATTTTTTTTTGAATATCTTCAATTTTTTTTAAACAATCTTCAATTATTTCATTATTCGATTCTTCTTTTCCCAAATTATAAATGTCTTTAATGTTGTCTAAATCTTTTTCAGATTGCGTAAAGGAGGATATAATATCGTCGTATAATTTTTTTTCTTTTACTGTCTTTTTGACTTTTTTTTGATCTTTCCAAAAATTTTCATTTTCAGATATTTCATTTAATTTTATAAGTTTAGAACGGATATTATTATTATCAAAGATACCCCCTTATATTTTCTAGAGATTTTTTAACTTCTTCAATTTTTATATCAAATATTTCCATTAATAGAATTGCCTAAATTTAATTAACTTATCATAATTGCTTTTGATATCTAAATTTTTATTTTCTTCTTTGTTAATATCTTTAGACTTAAACGCTTCTATAATTGCTTTTGGATTGTTGAAATCTTCTTCTTTACCAGTATCATAATTTATTGGTGAAAAATATATACCATTAGGTATAGCAAACTCTTTAAAGTCGTCTTTATACAAAGCGGAACTAATAAAATTTTTAAAAATTGGTAATGCTGCCTTAGAGCCGGTTTCATATTTTCCTAAAGATTGAGGGTTGTCAAAACCCACGTAAACGCCGACTACTAAATTTGAACTATAACCAATGAACCATGCATCAAAATTATTATTTGTAGTACCTGTTTTTCCGGCCAATGGTACGTTTAAATCTCTAAGTTTTTTTCCAGTTCCTCTTTTGATTGCACCTTCTAATATAGATGTGATTTGATATGCAGTTTCTTCACTTAAAACTTGCTCGTACTCTTCTTCAATTTTTGGAAATTCATATGAATTTTCTGAGAATCTATCGCAACCTGAGCATATTCTTTTTTCAGAGTTATAGATCGTATTACCTCTTCTGTCTTGTATTCTGTCAATTAGTATTGGTTCAACTTTTTTTCCTCCATTTACGAAAGATGCATAAGCTGCTGTAATATTCATTAATGTTGTTTCTGCAGAGCCTAGGGATACAGATAAAAGTTCTGGAATTTCATCGTATATTTTTAAGTCCTTGGATAATTTAAGTATTTTCTTTAATCCCAAGTTTTCTGAAATTCTCACTGTCATTAAATTACGAGAATATTCAATTCCTTTTCTTAATGTTGAGGGCCCATAGAATTTTTTACCATAATTTTCAGGTTTCCAATTCTTTAAACCTACGCCTTGTTCGGCAACGAATGGGGCATCTAATACTATCGAATTGGGAGCAAAATTATTTTCTAAGGCCGCTGCATAAACAAAAGGTTTGAATGCTGATCCAGGCTGTCTTTTAGCTTGTGTTGCTCTATTGAATTCACTTGAGGCATAACTATAACCTCCAATCAAAGCTTTAATTTTACCTGAAAATGGATCCAAAACAATTATTGCTCCATTAACTTTTGGATATTGCTTTAAGCTCCAATTATTTTTTTCTTTTTTTACAAAAATTATATCACCTAAAAAAAATGTTTGATGAATATTATTTTTTATCGCCCATTTAAAATTATTTATGTTGATAAAATTTTTTTCTTTTGTCTTTATTATCTCAAAATTAATCCTATCATCTTGAATATCTAACACTTCTGCAATATGCCAATTTAATGTTTTATCTTTTTCGTATTTTTTAATCTTTTTTTTCCAATTTTTCTCTCTGATTTTATTCGTAATTGGTCCCCGCCATCCATGTCTTTTATCGTAAGCTTCAATACCATTTTTTAATGCATCTTGTGCTAACAATTGATAATTTATATCAAGTGGAGATTTAATTGACAGGCCCTCAGCGTATAATTTTTCAAATCCATAATTATTTTTTATTATTCTTCTTACTTCTTCAGTATATGAATTTGCTTTGCTAAAAATCTTTATATTTCTTTTTTTTAAAGTAATTTTTTGATCTTTTAATTCATCATATTCTTTTTTGTTTATAAAGTTATTTTCGTATAAATTTTTTAGAACAAAATTTCTTCTTACCTTAGCAATATCTTTATATTTAAATGGATTATATTTGCTTGGAGCCTTAGGTAGGGCTGCTAACAATGCTGCCTCGACGTAATCTAATTCTTTTACAGATTTATCAAAATACTCTAAGCTAGCTGCGGCGATTCCATACGTGCCTTCACCTAAATAAATTTGATTTAGATAAAGTTCCAGTATTCTTTTCTTAGAATATGCTTTTTCAATTCTAAAAGCAAGAATAGCTTCCTTGACCTTTCTTTTAAATGAAATTTCGTTAGTCAGGAGAAAATTTTTTGCTACTTGTTGAGTAATTGTTGATGCTCCTTCAAGTCTTTTATTGTTTAAAATATTTTGAAAATTTTTAATCATAGCTCTGATTATCCCCTTTGCATCTATTCCAGGATGACTGAAAAAATTTTTATCTTCTGCTGATAAAAATGAATTTATCACGATGTCTGGGATTGACTCGTAAGGAATAAATAGTCTTTTTTCTAAAGCGTATTCAGCAATTAGTGTTCCATTTTCTGAATATATCCTGCTTGATACAGGCGGTTGATACTTTGCAAGCTTTTTATAATCAGGTAGCCCTGATGAAAAATACGAAAATGCTGAAAAAGCAAGAAATAGAAAAATTATAAAAATTAAAATTCCAGCTTTGATTGAATAACTTAATAATTTGAACATCTATTTTCAATTGTAATGCTTAAATTTTGGCTATCTTAAGGCATTTTTTATTTTTTATAAAAGGTGCTATTTATATTAAAATTTTGTATACTTTTACAATGAAAAATTTCACTAAAAAATTACCAAAAATTATAAAAGGAATTCAATTTACATGGAAAAAAATTTATACATTGATGCTTCGCATCCAGATGAAACTCGAATCGTTCTTCGTTCAAACAACTCTATTGAAGAATACGAGTATGAAAATAAAAATAAGGTAAACTTTAAAAATAACATCTATCTTGGAACGATAAGTAGAGTAGAGCCCTCTTTGCAGGCTGCATTTATTAATTTTGGTAGAATCAAACATGGTTTTCTTGCCTTTAATGATATTCAATCAGACTACTATCAAATACCAACAGATGACAAAGAAAAACTTCAAGAAGCAGAAGAAAAAATAAGAGAAGATCTAAAAAATACAAATTCTGAAGAATTAAATAATGAAGAAAACAACAGTCAAAACTCTAAAGATGATGAAAAATTAGATGTCATAGAGAATGCAAATAATGAAAATAATTTTGCAAATAGTAAAGAAAATGAAAATAATAAACCTAATAATTATAGAGAAAAGTTAAAAAATACTTACGGAGTTAAAAAGTATCGTATTCAAGAAGTTATTAAGCCTGGACAAGTAATTTTAATTCAAGTTCTTAAAGAAGAAAGAGGACAAAAAGGAGCTGCATTAACTACATTTATATCTTTAGCTGGAAAATACATAGTTCTGATGCCTAATACTGCTAAAGGTGGCGGAATCTCTAGAAAAATATTTAATTCTTCAGATAGAACTAAAATACGCAATATTTTAAACGAAATAGAAATACCAAAAACTATGGGAGTAATAGTTAGAACTGCTGGTGCAAACAAAACTAAAAATGAGATCGAAAAAGATTTTCAAAATACAACAGGCACTTGGGAGCAGATCAAATCAAAAGCTGTTGAGTCTAATGCCCCTGCGTTAATTTATGAAGAAGGAGACATAATCAAGCGCGCTTTAAGAGATATTTATGATAATGATACAAAAAATATCTATGTAGATGGAAATGAAGGTTATCAAAAAGCGAAAACATTTATGAAGGAACTAGTTCCAAAAAATGTAAAATTTATTAAAAAATATAGAGGTAAAATTCCTTTGTTTCATGACGCTGGCATAGAAAAAGATTTAAATAATATTTTTGAACCTACTGTAAAGCTTAAGTCAGGAGGATACTTAGTTATAAACCCAACTGAAGCATTGGTAGCAATAGATATAAACTCTGGACAGTCAACTAAACAAATTAATATTGAAAAAACAGCCTTAAATACTAACCTAGAAGCTGCAGAAGAAATTTCTCGTCAACTAAAAATTAGAGATTTATCGGGTCTTATAGTTATTGATTTTATAGATATGATGAACTTTTATAACAGAAGAATGGTAGAAAAAAAAATGCGAGAATGTATTAAAAAAGATAGAGCAAGAGTACAGGTTGGTAAAATAAGTAATTTCGGATTATTAGAAATGACCAGACAAAGATTAAGAGAAGGTTCTCTAATTTGGGAAAATAATTTATCAATGGAGTCCTATGCTTTAAAAATAATTAAAAAGGTTGAAATGTTAGCTTTTACCAATAAGGTCAAGTCTATAAATGCATTCATTCCAGAAAAAATCAAGACATATATTGAAAAAGTATTACAAGAAGAAATAAATTATTTTCAGAAAAAATATAAGTATAAAATAGATTTTATAGGTGATCCAGAATTAATCGTGCCTGAATATAAAATTAACTTATTAAATAAAAATAAAAAAATAGAAAAAACAGTCGAAAATATAAATAAAATTAAAGTTAATGACGAAGTTAAAAAAGTGATTCAAAAGAAAAAAGTCATAAAGAAAAGTGCGAAAATTATAAAATTGAATAAAGATAAAACATTTGAAAAAACAAAAAAATTATCATCAAAAAAAACAAATAAAGCTCCAAGAACATTGTGGACTAGAAGAAAAAAAAGAGTTTAAATTATTCCCTTGCTTGGGCTGCTTGGTATGGCAAAATAATTTTTGCTCATCCTGCCAGCTAAAAATGAATCTCTTCCTGCTAAAACAGCATTTTTAAATGAATTAGCCATTAAAATTGGTTTTTTCGCCATTGCTATTGCGCTATTTACTAGAACTCCATCACAACCAAGTTCCATTGCTATTGCTGCATCTGAAGCTGTGCCTAATCCAGCATCAACTATTACAGGTACTTTAGCTTGTTTAATGATTAAAGAAATATTGATTGAATTTTGTATTCCAAGACCAGATCCTATTGGAGACGCTAAAGGCATAATGGCTGCCGCACCATAGTCTTCTAATTTTTTAGAAAATAATAAATCATCAGTACAATAAACTAAAACTTTAAAACCTTCTTTTACTAAAACTTTTGTAGCTTTCAGAGTTTCAATCATGTCAGGATAAAGGGTTTTTTTATCTCCCAGCACCTCAAGTTTTACTAATTTCCAGCCACCTATCTCTCTAGCAAGTCTTAAGGTTCTTAGAGCATCTTCTGAGTTATAACATCCTGCTGTATTTGGTAAATAAATAATCTTTTTTGGATTTAAATAATCCATTAAAACTGGTTTTTTTTTATCCAAAATATTTACTCTTCTAACAGCAACTGTGACCATATCCGCTCCAGACGCTTGTACTGCCTTAGCAGTCTCTACA
>MDTG01372670.1_pt1 | contig 12232 bp, 10 predicted proteins | sample 811421 | NCBI WGS metagenome assembly MDTG01 (sample SAMN05326645, study PRJNA326480) | marine metagenome | isolation source: seawater | place: Pacific Ocean: South East | collected 2011
GGTCGACGTGCTGCCGAAAAAAGTGGCCGCAGAATAAAATCTTTCGTCGCCACACTTGGCCAGTCCGGTGGGGACTCGTCAACGCCCAGCCGAGATAATTCCGCTGGGTACAGTGGTTCAACGTTTGGGGTGAAAAAATGACTCACCGCTAGCAACACGACTCCCCCACCTGCGGCGTAGCCAATGCGTCGCAAGTTGTCTTCCGGCCACTTGAAAATTTTATACCACTGAACCATCACAGTTCCCGCAGACCCACCACGGTCAGTCGCACGTTCAAGATCTCAGGGTTATAGGCTGGCTCACCCCGTCGCTGCCTCGGCCTCCGGGGCTTCACCAAATCTAATTTGGATACGGCAAGACGCGGGGTGTTCCGCCTGACTTCGTCCAAAAACGCGTTGAGCGCAGATGGCATTCCCTGCAGACTCAAGTCGACAGACAACAACTCAAAAAACGCTTCCTCCGAATCCGACATATCCTCCGCTACCAGTAACTGGCTGCCGTTCACTGTAAGTCCCGCGTCTTCCGCAAAAGCTCTGAGGCTCTGTTGAAGTTTTGCTCCAGCCTGCGAACCCTCAGTTCTGGGATAGCTTAACGCGCGTAATGTGAGGGCCGATTGTTCCAAAGCTCGCTCAAACTCATCCACTACCAGCTCGTAGCCCATTAGTCGAGCGATCTGAGGCTCCACTCGGCTTATCTCGCGAGCACTGTTCATGGCGCTGGAACTCAATGCAGTCGCCCAAGCGAAAAATAGCAACACAAGTGCGGCCCAGATCGCCAACAAAAGCACCCTCGCCTCTCTCGGTAAAGACAGGAGCCATGGTTTGAGCAGCAACCAAAGTTTCATAACGCGGGTTCCGGCTTTAACGACATAGTCAGCGTAAAACGCTCCCTGCCAACCCGTTCATCGCGGGTAAAGGCTGAAGGTGCGGCAACTTCGACAAATAGGCCAGCCTCAGCCAAAACACTTTGATAGTCAGCTGCATTCTGCGCAAAACCCGAGACGGTCAGCGTTTTGCCCTCGAGCCCCAGACGATTAAAGTACACTTGATCGGGTGTTATCGACGACACAGCATGAAGCCACGGACCATAGTCGACGTAAGACTCAAACAACACCTCGGCCGCGTCGATCAGCTCCTGCGATCGCACCAGCTGACCCCGTGTTGCGACGACTGCACCAACTCGAGATTGGGTGGCCGCCTTGAGGCCTGTTAATTGGTGGGCATGCTGTTGCATCCACACGACCGGCAAACTCAAGACCAAAGCCAAGCCCAACGTCGCACTCAAAGTGCGCGCCATAAAACCGCGCAGATTCGATTGGTACTGTTGAAGCCGCGAACGTTCGCCAAAACCTTCTAGAATAATTTGAGAATCGCCGTCGCTAGCCCACAGCTCAATACTTGACCCATCAGTGTGCGTGGTTTCAGCGGCCTGTTGCAATTGATCAGCGGCCGTATCCCTAGACACCATGGCGACTCTGACTGTCAAGTCATGCGAACTACGATCCGCGATCCGGTAGCCACATACCGTCCGCTCGAAATCAAACGGGCTATTGGCTTCTACTGACGAGGTCGCTATCTCGTCCAAGTAAATCTCCGCATCCACAGGCACAGTGAGTTCTCGAATCAAAACTTCAGGCTCAGGAACAAGCCAACCCAGATACTGGCCTGACTCAGCAAGCGACTGATGTAGCTCGGTGCGCGCATCTAGCGCGGTGCGATCATCCGCATTAGCGAACTGAACCGGAGGGCAGAATCGCAAATGAATACCAACGCTGTCCGCCCACAACAGTTGGCGCCAACCCAGCTTGACACGCTCAATTGTCTCGGCGAGGTCGAGCCCGAATAGATTGTAGGGTGAGTTTCGGCCAGACATCACTGCGTCTGCCTTGTGGTGTTAGCGATGCCACCGATTCGCAGTATGGGGTTCAAGCGCTCCGGTGAAGCCCACACTTGCTGCGACAAAGTCGTACCCGAATCCAGGCTAAAGTCGATCTCCAGCGCCACAATGGTGATATCTGGCGTGCCTGAGCGCTGCTCGATTTCCGCAGCAATTGACTCGAAAGTTACCAGGCCTCCAGGCGTGGATGGGGCATCGTCACTCACGTTATCGTCATCACCCTGAGGGTCGGTAGCCAAGGCACTCAGGGGGCCAGCGGCATATGAAGCGTCCATTTGCCCCGAACGAAAGGGGTGCACGAATTCCTTCACTTGATCATAGGCCAACCTAGACACACCCTCCACCGCCAGTAGCTCCTCGCGATAACGGAATCCTGGATATTGATACCGGTAATCCTCGACGCCACGCGCCATACGCGATGCGTCGGCGGCTTCAAGTCCACCGAGTTCAGCAAACAAAGTTGTTAAGCTCTCTACCCCAGCATCGTTGAGCGAAATAAAACCATTTGACGGGCGTATCGTGACAGTCACAGACCAGCCCTCTGTGGGTGTGTATTGCGCTGTGAACTGTCGGCTGTTCTCATCTGGGTTTCCTTCCTCTATGCCGCTCTCGGCTACATCCAAACTGCCATTCTCTGGCGCATATGTGGCCATGGCACGATCGCGCAAGGCAAGCAACGTGACGCCTCGGCCAATTGCACGAGCTTTTACCTCCCTGAGGCGAAGCTCCATCGCGCTGGTATCATGTCGGGCAAAATGTATGACGGCCGCAACGGTCAAAGCCATCCCGGCAATCATCCACAAAAGCAGGGCGATCGCGAAGCCTCCTTCTTCCTTCAGCCGAGTCATTGCCCCAGCGGATACTGCTGCAGCGCGACGATTAAGGGTGGCCACGCTTGGTTGTCTGTGAATATTTCCAATCGGACAGCCCAGGGGAAAACTACTCCGCCGGAGTCATCCGATTCGATAGAGTCACTCCACTCCTCTTCCGGGCTGGAGCGATAAGACACTCTTATCCGATCTAGCTCATCGAGCAAAGCAACTGGTGCCACATCAGCATCCCATTCAGGATCCCTGCCCGGCTCAGAGAACCGATCGAAAGGTGCAAATTGGAGGACAAGGCTACCGCTTTCACCTAGCAACTTAAGGTGCTGCAATCCGCCCGCGCTACCCGCCCGATCGATGGGAGCCACCCATTCAACCTCTCTCGAAGACCCGTCGAAATAACCTGGCTCCGCAAGAGCGTCCTCAAGGGCGTAGCGCAGGAAGCGATCTACCTCACGCCTCTGGGTTGTTGCATTAGTAACTTCCTGAAGCCGATCGTATGCCTGCCCAAAAGTTCTCATTGCAGTCACGACGGCCAACATAATCAAGGCGAAAACGATCGACGCGACTGTGACCTCGACCAGCGTCATACCTCGCTCTGACGTTGTCATTGCGCTGAACTCCTGAGTGGCACTACGGTCAGAAGATCGAGCGACCGTGGCGCATTCCCGCCCGGCCACGTAACAATAACTTGCAAATACTGGAGGGGAAGGGGTACGAGCGCTGCCGCATCGGAGTCGGTAACTGGAAGATAGGGCGCAGGCCATGCGCTCACAGACCACTCGTATTGCTCAAACTGGCCGCTGTTGGAGAAGTTCTCTTCGGTAACATAGCTATGTTCCGCCAGCATCGACTCCGCCAGCATTACCGCCTGACCATATCCTGCCGCCACCCTGACATTGCGAGTTGCCCCCATCGCCGCTTGGTACAGGACACCTAGCGAGAGTGATAGCACGACCAGTGCCACCAACATTTCAATCAGTGAGAAACCCCCGGGTTGTAAAGTACTCTTGGCTCCTCCCTGTGACGCGCCCATGACGGACGAGTTAACAGTGCGCAAATAACCACTATGCAGGGACGCACGGACGTTCCCTGCGCACTCTCTTGCAGAGGTAGAAGAACGCGCCACCCTCAGTAGCATTAGATTAGCTCCTGCGTTACTGCACCCAAGAGCCAGTCGATGGTCAACTGTACGCCAGCACCTGTCGGTCTGATGACTTTAATTTCTCCACCAGAGGAACCTCCAGCGGGGTAAAAACGAATTGCGGCCAACCCGGGACGCGGACTCACCTCAACCGCATACACCACACTGATGTCTAATGTAGCGGGAAGCGGCTGAAACTCCTCTAGGTCGACCTTCTGTGGTTGATGTGTCAACGCATATCGATTCCCTAAGGTATCAATCAGCAAATCCATCGGTTGCCCAGTTGCGAAAGCGTCTCGCCGAGCGTTTTTTGCCGCGGAAACCAACTCCCTCACTGCCTCACGATATTGCATGGAGTCGTAGAGCTTGCCCACACGAGGGGCGCCAAGGGAAAACAGTAACCCCGCGATGACCAGAACGACCATCAACTCTAGAAGCGTAAAGCCGCCGCTAGCGGACCGAGTATTCACTTGTTCAGTTGGAGACGTCGCCGTCTTCTCCAGCACCACCGACGCGACCATCGGCACCGAGGGAAATAATTTCGATAGTAGATCCTGATACACGGTATTCGTATGCATTGCCCCATGGATCATCAGGGACCTGATCCTTTTTCAGATAAGGGCCGTTCCACCCTTTGGCGCCAGATGGCTGACGCACAAGCGCTTGTAACCCGTCGCCTTCACGCGGAAATCGACCCACATCCAATTTGTAAAGTTCCAGCGCCTGTTCAAAATCTCGAATTTGAATGGCGGCCGATTTTGATTTGGCGCCCCCCAATTGGTTAAGCACTTGAGGGCCGACCAGGGCGGCCAACATACCGAGGATGGCAAGCACCACCAACAATTCAACCAATGTAAACCCATCAGCTCTGTCACGTTCTCTTTTTTTTCGACCCATATCAGTTCACCCGCACAGTTGGTTACGCTCGCTAAACAACCAGTGTGTTAACGGAAAGAATACCCATCAATATCCCCATGATAATGATGGCAATAACACCGCCCATTCCCAATATGAGTGTGGGCTCAAGTAGTGTCAGCGCTCGTTTCACGCTGTCCTCAACATCGGACTCGTACACCTGAGCCAGCTCGATCAACATAGTGTCGAGGGTCCCAGACTCCTCGCCAACTCGGACCATTTGCAAAGCTACTGACGAAAAAACTCTTGGGTCGAGCGCCTGCGACAAACGTCCGCCGCGCTTTATCGACTGCGGCAAGTCAACCAGAGACGCTCGAACGAGGTTATTACCTACAGTCCCTACCGCTATGTCGGTTGCGCGCAGCATCGCTACGCCGTTATGAAGCAAAGTTCCCATTGTCCGCGAAAATCTGGCCACCTCGTACTTCATTACAATTGACCCGATCAGGGGCAGGGTCAGACTCCTCAGATCTATCCATTCACGGCCTCTAGCTGTCGCCGCCCACTGACGAATCCACCAGCCGGCGGCCGCTAACAAGATTAAGAGTAGCCAACCCCATTCCGATACCAAATCCCCCAGTCCGACAATGGCTTGAGTCAATAATGGCAGCGCTTCACCCATGTCCTCGAACAGCGCCTCGAATTCTGGCACCACGTAACCCAGCATGATGAAAACGGACAGCGTCGCCACCGCGGCCAGTATGGCCGGATAAATGAGCGCCGATATCACAGATGCTCGGACGGCTTTTGACCGCTCAAGGAAGGCCGCCAATTCCGACAGAACCTCCGCCATGCGCCCGCTGGCCTCTCCTGAGCGGATCATGCTGATATAGAAGTGGTTGAAAACATCAGGACGCGACTCCAAGCCAACGCTCAAGGCCTTCCCCCCCTTCAATGACTCTATCAGGTCCTCGAGAAGGATTTTTTGCTGCCCTTCGGGCGATGAGTCGACTTGAACTTTTAGCGCCCTGTCGAGGGGCAAACCAGCCTTAAGCAACACCGACATCTCAGCCGTGAACCGCAATACATCGCTTTGATCAAACCGCTTTTTCGCCTTTTTCGCTCGATTTTCAGAAGACACCCGATCCAATAGTGCGCGTGCGCTGTCTGGATCTGGCAAAGCGTTTCTCTCATTGCGCCGCGCCGTCCGCGACTCTCCCGCCTGGCTTGCAAGCGTTACCGAGAGTGGCGTCAATCTCTGAGACCGGAGCTGTCGCTGAGCAGTCGCTACATCCTTGGCCTCCAGAACGCCAGTATCAATCGCGCCAGACTGGGCGAGAGCCTTGTAACGATAATTGGCCATATCTAGATCATGCTATTCACAAAAGGATCAGGCCGCATCAACAGCATCATCAGTTTCTTCGGTCTGGTCCTGAGTGACCCGAAGCACTTCGTCTAGCGAGCTGTGCCCCAGCGCAACCTTCCTTAGACCGTCCTCATACAAAGTCCGCATGCCCCGGGCGCGCGCGAGTTCACGCAACCGATGCGCGTCTGCACCGTCCAACACCGCTCGCTGTGCCGCAGAATCAACAACAAACAGCTCATGGATGGCCATACGTCCACGATAGCCAGTGTTTTTACAGCTCTCACACCCTACTGCTTCAAAGATCACTTTTTCTTCTGGCATCAAAAATGCTGCCAGACCCGATGTTTGGAGAAGCTCATCGTTGACCTCAACCTTTCGCTTGCAGTGGCCGCATAGTTTTCGGATCAACCTCTGCGCTAAAACACCGTTCACTGCGGCCGTGATCAAAAACGGTTCCACGCCCATATCTTCCAGACGAGTAATCGCGCCAGCAGCGGTGTTCGTGTGTAAAGTCGAGAGAACCAAATGTCCCGTGAGGGCTGACTGCACGGCTATCTGGGCCGTTTCAGTGTCACGCATCTCACCGATCATGATGATATCCGGGTCTTGGCGCAAAATAGACCTAAGCGCTCTGGCGAAGGTCAGGCCAATCTGGCTGTGCACTGGAATCTGGTTGATACCTTTAAGTTGGTACTCCACTGGGTCCTCGACAGTAATCACTTTCGATGAGTCTGAATCCATATTCGAGAGGGAGGCATAGAGGGTCGTCGTTTTCCCCGACCCAGTCGGCCCAGTGAGCAAGAGGATGCCATGCGGCCTGCGCAGCAACTCTGAGTAGGCCTCGAAAGTATCCTCGCTGAACCCCATTTCTGATAAGTCAAGCTGGATGCTCTCTCTGTCGAGCACCCGCATTACGATACCTTCACCATGAACGGTGGGCAAAGTTGATACCCGCAGATCTAACTCATGGCCTTTCACACGCATCATAATGCGGCCATCCTGCGGCAAGCGCCGTTCGGCGATATTCAAATTTGCCAAGAGCTTTATTCGAGAGATCACAGCCGCCGCGAGACTGGCGTCGCTTATCTGGCTAGCCTCTTGCAACACGCCATCAATTCGGTAGCGGAGACGCAACCCGTCATCAAAGCATTCAAGATGGATATCAGACGCTTCTATGTCCAGGGAGCGCTGAATAATCTGATTAACCCGCTGAATGACAGGCGCCTCACTAGCAAGGTCTCTCAGGTGCTCAATAAATTCGTCATCGCCTTGGTCGATCAAACCAAACCCATCAACCTCATCCGGCTCGTCTATCTTTGAATAGCGCTCCAAAGCCGCCTCGATATCAGTTGCTACACCCAACCTTAATTCGATTCGCTTGCCGGTAGCGAGGCGCAATGCTTTGCTGATAAACGCATCCTGCGGTTGCAAGGCTGACAGCACGATCTCGTCGCTTGTGATGCTCAATGGCACAACGCTGTTGTTAAAAAGAAATTGCTCGGGGAGCGAATCTATCGTCATGGGCTCCTCTGGATAATCCACTTTATCGGCAACAGCGACACCCAGCTCCTCGGCCAGGAATTTAACAACATTGGGCTCTGCGACCAGCCCCAGCCGAACCAGTGCCTCACCCAAAAGACAACCCATTTCCCGTTTGGCAGCGCGAGCACGCTCCAGATCTCTCTCGCTTAAGAGGCCTGCAGCGACCAAACGCTCGCCCATTGGCACCACTGCAGGGTCGGTTGGCGCGATATCTGCAGATAATTCCAAATTTAATATCCCTTTCAATTTCCGTCAGGTGGTTTTTTGACGGTCTTTGACCCAAGCTTATTCCTTGGGAAAATGCCGCTGGCCCGCTTGAACTCTAACACTTGGATAGCCTCACAGACAGAAACCCTCGGGTAGTTTTCACACAACGCCTAGCGGATTCCGATACCACTACTGCCATGCTGATTTAGTGGCACTGGTGCGAGTCGCTCGGTATGATTTTAAGAAGCACGGGTTCTGTGCCCAATTCACGACAAGACATATTTGAGAATGCCCCCTAAATGACAAACCGTGCTGTTATTTGCCATTACCATCTGTTCAAAAACTCGGGCACCAGCTTCGATCGCGTGCTTACTGAAAATTTTGGAACACAGCACATAATTTTCGATGGGCCATTTTCATACTCGCGCATTTGCCAGGATCAGCTAGGCATAATCATTGAGCGCAATCCAGAAGCGAAGGCATTTTCCTCGCACCAAATTTCTCTGCCAACGCCTTCTTCAGTCCGCTTCAGAGTGATACCGGCTGTCTTTGTAAGGCACCCCCTTCTCAGAATTCGCTCAGTCTACCTGTTCAGTCAGCAGGCGGGCGCAACGATAGCGGCCGCTGGTGGGCTACGGGACTTCGATCAATGGCTGCATACTATGTTCGCGGGCGATAAAAATACGCTGCAACTGTCGAATTTTCAGACGAATATGCTTTCTCGAGAGAACAATGCTCAACCGGTGGCGGAGACCAGACAGGGACAGGTGGTCTACGACTTGCAGCGCGCGATCGACCGCTTGTCGGTCATCCCGTGCCTTGGTCGCACTGAACACTTTGACACCGATGTATCCCATTTCAGCAATACGTTGGAGAAGTACGGTATCGAGTTTACCCATACCCCAGGCACCGCCGAAAACGTGAACTCTCCCGATTTTAAAGAGACGACTGCTGTCCAGTTGGCCAATCTGGAGTCAAGCATTGACGGCAGCACATTGCAAAAGCTGATGCAAATGAATCGACAGGATCTGGAGCTTTACAATGCGACGGCTGACGTGGTGGAGAAACGGCTTCGACGGGAGTTATGTGTCCCCATCGCGCAAAATATCTGACAGTGCGGCTCTCAGTGCGCCCTCTGCCACCGCAGGCGTAAACTGCCCATGCAATGAGGCCAGACCTCCATCCGACAACATATTCCAAAGGCTATCGTCAGTATTTAGTCGCGACATTGCCTCGACAAACGCCCTTTCATTTGACGCACACAACACATCCTTATCAAGGATCAAATTCATACCCTCCAAGGCCGGGGGCGTGCCCACAACGGGCAAACCAAAGCTCAGCGCCTGATTGACCTTTCCTTTTACGCCGGCCCCATATCGAAGAGGCGCAATAGCCATTCGACAACGCTTATAATAAGGCTCCAGGTCCTCCACAAAACCGAGCATCGTGAGACCCTGATCCTCACCAAATTTTCGGAGCCTCTCAGGCATTTGACTCCCAACAATGAAGGTCTCTACCCCTGGATTTTCAGCCTGAAATAAAGGCCATATTTCCGTCGCGTAGTACTCCACAGCATCAACGTTTGGCGGATGCTGAAACCCCCCAACGAAGAGGACACCTGACCGCCCTTGCGGCGGCAAAACTTCTGACTGCGGCTCATGAATATTGCTAATCACTATCACTTTTGCAGTTGGATCCTCTCGGCGCAATTCCGCAACCTCTGCCTCGCTGACCACCACAGTGATGTCGGATTTTGCAACGACCGTCATCTCCTCCTTGTAAGCAAGATCTGCTCGATCTCGCGTACTGGACTTGCCGTCTAGCTCAAATTGTCGGCGAGACCGCAAATAATGCAGATCAATCGTGTCAAACCAGATTTGAGCTTTCGGGTTGCTCGCCCTCGCGATGTCAACATACTCAATAGCGATATAGTGCCGACACAGTGTAATCACATCGAATTCCCGCGCTCTGCTCTGGATAAAGTCCCGTACAGACGAAGAAAATGGTGAATGAATTACCTCTATACCCTCATCTGCCAGTTGACTTCGGTATGGCTCAGCGCCATCCAGATTGTCGGCGATGAAAGTTACCTTACAACCCATCTTGGTAAGAATGCGGAGCAATCTAAACGTCCTCAGCGAACCTGAGTCTTGATTGGGGGTCAGTATGCAAGCCTCAACCCAAAGCACCCTCGCAGACGACCCGCGATCCCTTTCCAGCATTGGCTCGACGCCATTAGCCCTGTGACTTTTAAGCTCGTGGGACCACTTCTCCAGAAATTTTTTTTGATTGGCTACCTGGTAAGACTTTAACCCCGAACGCGTGTCAGTGCCGTGTGAGACTCCCTCATAGTGCGTCACAGCCGCGCGGGGTTGATACATGACTTGTTTTCCCAAGGATCGGATAGCAAAACAGAGGTCGGTATCCTCATAGTATGCTGGGGCAAACTGCTCATTGAAGCCACCCAAGGTGCGCCAAACTTTGACATCAATTAATAGCGATGCGGCTGAGCCATAATCGACCGGACGTGGATAATTGAATCTGGGATCATCTGAGTTTTCTCCACGACCCCAGTTCCAGGCTGAACCATCCTGCCAAACAATGCCTCCAGCCTCCTGCAAAACTCCGTCCTCAAACAGCAACTTAGAGCAAACGGCACCCGCGTTTCCAAACCGATCAAACGTGGCGAGCATTGCCTCGAGTGCACCTGGGTGAACAAATGTATCGTTGTTGAGCAGCCAAATGTATGCGCCCTTCGCCATTGCCGCAGCCTTGTTACAAGACTTTAGGAAGCCGAGATTCTGCTCATTGCGTAAGACGCGAATACCTGAAATTGACAGCGATTCTGAATTGAGCGGGTCATCAAAAGCGTCATCAACAACTATCAGTTCAAAAGGGATGGCTATAGAGGCTTTATACAGGCTTGTCAGGCACCTCTTTGTAACGTCGTGTGCGCCGTATGTGGGCACAACAATAGAGACCAATGGCTCGACGTGGGTCAAAAAAAATAAGGGCTGCCCACCAACTATGGATAAATTTTCAATGTCACGGACCCGCTGGTTACCGGCTTTGGCATTTCCGTCTGCCAATCTGCGTCTGAACCTGCGAGACAGCGCCGCAAAAACTGCAGATAACCCTCCCTGAGCATGATGATACCGGGCAAATACGAAGGCCCGCCTCGAACGCTTCGTTATCCCAAGCAGCTGTTGATAGAGCAACTTGATACGATGGATCATGAGCCTCATTGGCGTTGCCAATCGCCAAATTGTGCTGCCCTCCAATGCCGCAATGCGATTGGCGAGCACCACTACGAGCTCCTCTCGCTCCATAAGGTGGGCGGCTTGTTGCAACTGATGCTCTTCCAGTGACAACAGCTCAGCATGGCTCTCGGCCAATGCTTTCTCTAGCCCTTCCAGGCCTTCCGCAGCCTCCTTAAGCCGCGCTTTAAGGGCTTCTATTGTCAACTTCAGATGGTGTGCGTCGGCAAGATGAGCTTCTTTTAAATCCGCTATCGCTTGCCGGAGATGTCTCTGCTCGGCTGCTTCGGCTATTTTTAGCTCGTCGACCGTGCTCAGCAAATGTTCGATCTCTGACTCTGTCGCTGCGAGGTGAACGTTACGCTCGGCGAGTTGCCGCTCATTTTGCAGTACCTGATGTCGGAGCTGCTCAGTTGCCTCATGCAGCTTGCAATCTAGGGCCTGCTCGAGCAATTCTTCTACACCGCGCTCCATGGTCTGCAGCTGCGGGGCTTCAGACATCAGTCTGAGGAAATGAGCCAGCACATCATCTTTAGGCAACCCCGCGCGCTCAACCTCTGCAATCGGATGGTGATGGCGAACGACATAAGCAGCGCCATCAGAGTGAACGGCACCACGCATGAATGGCTTGTCACTCAGTGAATAGGGCCCCGCCGTCCTAAGTAGCACGCCTAAAATATCTGCAGGGGTAGCATCTGTGGGCAGCACGGTTGCACCTGCAACGCCCCCTAACCTCTCGCCGATTGCCCCCGCGTCTAGTGCAACAATGGGGAGGCCAGTGGCTAGGCCTGCACTCAGCGCGTAGTTATATGTCTCGGGTACGATAGAGAGAAACAGCAGCCCATCGGGCCGTTCATGGGCCAGCAGACCGGGGAGATCCTGCGGCTCATATTGCCCGGTCACCCGAATATTGCGCGGCGCATCAGCGCCAATCGGGGCCAGCGTCGGCCCAACGACCACAAAGTCGATGGGTTCTGACGTCGTCTCGGCAATCGACCCCATCTCTCTCAGCAGATTCAGCCCTTTGACCTCGGACAATGACCCAATCAGACAGAACTTCTTGCGCGCCAACGACTGCTCAATGTGCGCCTGAAAAGCGGCCAAAGATGGCTCCGGATGAGGCCAGACCTCGCCAGACAAC
>MDTG01277197.1_pt1 | contig 12231 bp, 7 predicted proteins | sample 811421 | NCBI WGS metagenome assembly MDTG01 (sample SAMN05326645, study PRJNA326480) | marine metagenome | isolation source: seawater | place: Pacific Ocean: South East | collected 2011
CATTCTTTGTAATGTTGATAAGAATCTTTCACCATTCTCTACAATAATATCATTATTTCCATTGACAGTATAAGTAAACTTATCATAACAATGTGAAATACAATTTGAGCATAGTAATTCCTCACACCTTTCTATAGGTGTGTTACAATTTGATAACTCACAAGTATGTGTGTACGCTGTAGGAGAGCATCCGCAAGGTAAGTTATCACAAGTATTTTCTACACAATTATCTGCCATTTATTTTATTTTTACAACAAGTCGTCCATACTTGTTGAATTAGTATATTCTGCTTTCTTAGGTGGACAAACTGTTCCAACATTTCTCCAATGAGGTACTGTTGAACTATATTGACCTATTGTACCACCTTCTTTACCAACAACACAATACCATGTGTTAGTAATACATTCTGCTGATGGTGTTGGATTATTACTATTATATGCGTGAACAGTAGGATCAAATAGCACACCTGTCTCATTCCAAACATCTCTTGAAGCTCCGTGATTATGATCCATAGCTTTAGCTGTACTTAATAACTGTACACAATCAGCACCACTTGAGAAGAATGTCTTTACACCACCCATTCTAGCAACTCTTAATGCAGTATCTAAGTCATATACTACAGATCTGACAGCTTTTCTAAGGTCATCTACCAATATCCATAAATTAGCAACAGTGTCAGCTAATGTTCTTGAATTAGGTTGAGGTTTCTTTAAGTATTCTACTATTGGTGACTGTAAATCTGCTGGTTCATGTGATATAGTTTTTGCTAAATTGGTAGTATCACCTGTAATATTTTTTTGTTGAACAAATTCTTTTTCTGTTTCTCTTACTATATCTGCTATAGGATGCAATCTATCTTTTGCTTTTAAACCGCTTGAATAAAGTAAAGGATTTTTCTCTCCTTTCTCTTGTCTATTAGCTATATCAAGATTCTTTTGTAGACCTTGTGCAACTTTTGCTTGAACTGATAAATCTGAATGTAGTACAGCTATTCCATTTGTTAATGCTTCTATAAGGTTAGGTAGGGTTACTTTATCTGATTGAGTCTTAGCATATCTTTTAAAGGATTCAGATACATTAAATATTAAGTCATTAACGTCAACCTTACCATCCTTATTAGAATCTTGTGTCCCTGTTGGAACTTCCATTTTAGAAACATTATCAATTATAAGTTGAAGCAACTCTTCATCTGTATAAACAGTATCTCCCTTTAACCCACTTTGATTAATGTTGGAAATGTCTAAGCGTACCTTACGCCCATTATTTAGACCTGATTTATCTGAACTTTCAAAAGCCATATCCTATTTTATTTTCTTATATATTATAATATACAAATTATTTACTAGTGTTACAATTATTTCTCCATCTAATTTTTATCATTAACAACTACAACTTCCAGTACATCCTGTATTAATTCTTAAGTTTGTTATTCCAGTATATGTACCATGTTTATTGGATGATGGTTTATGATGACATGCAGTACATTGGTTAAAATCAGTCATTACAATAAAATGTATTCTATGTTTATCATTAGTAGCTTGAAAAGTTATGCATTTTTCATTCCATGGAGAATAACTACCGTTTGATGCTCCTGCTGTATTTTGACCATTAATATTACCAACATCATTTGTTTGACATACAGCATTCCAATAACTAGAATTAGCAACACTTAAACCTCCCGGTGATGTTCCATATGCAACTGTATTTGCAACTGGATCATATAATGAAGTTGCATTATTAAGATCAGAATTACCAGGTGAACTCATATCATCATCTATTCTAATATCCCATCCACCCATTAAACAATCAGAACATTGACCATTAGTTCTAAGAGCTAAAACAATTTCATTCCATGTTATACAGTATGTTTGACCAGGAACTAAAGGAGGATTGCTAGATCCAACAGTTCCAGTACCTAATAAGAAGTAATAAGATTCTGTTCTACAAGTTCCTGTGTGACTACCTGTACCGTTTAACTGAAATGAGCCACCAATACCTTTTGTAATATGTGCGCCATACATATCATGACATCCAGCTCCACTACAATTTGCTGGTAGAGGATACGCACACATATGATAACTCATTGAAAAACCACTTGCTCCACTTGCATCTTGATTAAGTGAGTTAGCATCATTAACACCAAAATTTGTAGAACCCAGATCTAAAGAAGGTGGGGCTGTACAACTATTATCATCAATTGTTGCTAAAGGATCATAATTACACGCTAATGGATCCATACAACCATATACATCATAATTACATGAACCATAATCACAAGTGGCAGAGGCATCATAGTTAGTAGCTGTTGCATCCATACATCCATACGTACATGCTATACAACCTGTATCACATATTGCAGCAGGATCATAGTTAATTGCAGTTGGATCTGTACAACCTTCTGGTTGTATAGTTAAATTAAGTGTTTCTACATGATCACATCCAGAAGCATTAGTACTTGTATGAGTATGTGTTCCATTTGTAGTATAAGTATTACCATCTCCTAAAGGACTTGCCCAAGTATAACTATTACAAATAGTTTGATTATTTATACCAGAAGTACTGTCAAGTTTTGTAAAATTTAAAGTAGTGGTAAGATCACAACCATTAGATCCAGTACCCACATGAGTGAAGGTTCCACTTGTGTAATAAGTTTGACCATCTAATGCCCATGTATAAGGATCACAATCTGAAACCGTTACACTAGCTGTTGTTGGATATTGACAACTTCCATCATCTACTGTAGCAGATGGATCATAATTACATGCTGCATTATCTATACATCCAGGATAAATACATGAACCATCATCTAAGCAAGCTGAAGAATTATAATTAGATGCACTTGCATCCATACAACCTGCAGTTGAACAACAGCAAGTATCTACACCATAAGTACCCCCTTCTATATATGCTGCTGATCCAGGTAGGTTACCATCACAATCAGCATTATAACAAGTACTGTAATTTAGAGATGTAGGATCCATGCATCCTGGTACTTTATCTATACATGATCCATCGTCACAGTTTGCTAAAGCATTATAGTTTGTTGCTAATGAATCAGTACAACCCATTACAACATCCTGTAATGTACCATCAGCATTCTCTACTGGGACACAATTACATTCTAATTCTGCTTTTCTTTTATCACAATCTATACAATTATCTATACCCATTATTTAAACATTTTTATATTACCACAATCATCACAATCTAATCCCTCTACAACTATTTTTAACTTCTGTTGATTACATCCTCCTGTTGTATAGAAACAGTGACATAAGTTAATTTTATGATCAGTGTTTATAGATGCGTTCTCAATACATGTTCTTAATACACCAAAATCATCTGTTTCACCAATTACAATTCCATCAAGATTTATCTCATAGTTTGGTATTGGTGTACCTTCTTTATCTTCTACTCTTATTAATATACATTCAGCATCATTACATGCTTCTGTACTCCAGAAAGCACTTAAGTCTGACACAAATCCTGCTTTAGTAAATGCTGCCTCAGCAACATTAAGCCCCCAACCATATTGATCAAGACCTCCATATCCACTATCTACTTTACCGTTTGCAACGTGATTTGTAACAGTATTCTGTGCTGTATAATAAGGATTAGCAGATGTAATTGCACTAAGTGTTGCTAAACTGTTAGTGGGTGCTGTTGCTAATTGACCATCTCTTGGAGTTGAATCACCACTATGTATTGCTCCTAATGCATGTAATGGGAATAAATAATGTGCTCCAGTTCCAGATACACTTGTTGGTGCAGAAGGATATAAGAATAAATCTATCTTACGGTCTGCTGATACACCTGTCCAAGAAAGATATACTTCAATAAATTTATTATAATCATTCATGTAACATGTAGAACATCTATGTCCTGTTGCTGTATCAACACCGTTTGCTGCTGAATTACCTGTTGAACCATCCATAGCATATCGCCATGAAGGTGTACTGCTTGAATTTACGTAATGATAATTGGTAGCTGGTGATGAACCTCCACTTGCTGCTTCATCTTCAAAAGCAACTACAAGAACATTATCTGTTGTAGGTATTGGTGGTTCTCCATTTAGAGTTCCACTATAAACTTGACCATTATAACCAGAAGCAGTATGGTGTCCATCACAACTCGTACAAGTATAAGTAGTACCTCCCGCATTATACCAAAGTCTAGTTGGTGAGTCATATATCAAAGTACTCCAGAAATGACAATTTGTTGTTGTTTCTGGTATAACAGCGTCAATAAGACCTTCACCTGTTAAGTTTTGTCCAGATAATGAATCATAACCTCCACAATATCTAAAATCTGAATCTCCAGAATTATCATATTGACCAAAATTATTAAATCTACCTGTCATTGGGAATATACCCCAGTCTAACCATCTTTCACCAGCTACTAAAGTATGATATACTGTTATAGTACCTGCATCATCAGAATTTTGACAAGCTTCTTCATCTCCCATAGATAGGGCAGTGGCAGCTCTAGTGGTTCTAACTTCATCAACCCATTCTTCAACAGCATTTCTAGCGGCTGTTACTTTTTGTTGACTTAATGATGTAGTATCATACATGAAGTATAATGTTAAATCTTTTGAAGCTTCTCCACATGCTGAAACTACCCAGTCAGGTTTTGGTGTAGCACCTTTAGTATGTTGTTTTTTAGTAAAAGTCTCTGCTCCATAATCTGGTAATAATCTATCTACCCAGTCAGATGAATACTTTGCATTTATATGTCCTTCTATATTATTTAGACAATTTCTTTCAAAACCAAATCTATCGTGTTTATATATATTATATATGTCAGTTGCAAATTGACATTCTGTGTCTATCTTAAGTAGCTCACATCTTGACATGGAATCTCTTGGATCCTCTTCTAGAGGGAACATACAGCTACCATCATCAATACCTGCTAACGGATTATAATTCCAAGAATTTGGATCTGTACAACCTAATATACAATTTAAAACTGCTGTGTATTCTGCTTCAGTAACTGTTATTGTTACTAACGTTTGAACACACCCACCAACAGCTGTAAACGTATAACAATCATTTACTATTGCTGGTCCAGGTCCAGTTAATATGTGTGATGCTATACCAACCGCATTTGTTGTTCCAATACTGACTCCATTGAGTGTTATAGGATACCCAACTATAGGTGCACCATTTTCATCTACAGCTTTTATAAATATACACTGCTGATCAGTACACGTAGTAGTATTTGTTACAATTGGAGGTCCTGAAGTTAAGAAAGTTGCTAAATCATTCTCAAACGTTTGTGCAGTAAATCCAGATGGTTCCATTTCTACATTTGTTCCCCATCCGTAATTATCTAATCCTCCATATCCATAAGCTGGATGTGTAGCATTTGGTTTATCCCAAAATACATTATGTCTTTGTCCTTGAGTACCATCTTCAAAGAAAGTTATTTTACCAAAATCACTACCAGCCAATACAGGATATTCTGTATTTGCAGTACCATCTAACCAGTGCCCATCAGGTGTAGTTTTATTTCCACTAAGTATCATACCTCCGGCTAATTGAGGCATTCCATAATGTTGATTAGTTACGCCTGTACCACCTACTTGTGGATATGTAGGATAAAGGAATGTTCTACCAGTTCCAGTACCTGCATCCCAAATTTTCCATGCTGTTACATATGAATCATAATCAAGCATATAATTAGGTTTTACCTGTAATTCTGCTTTATAAGTGGAATGAGTATCTTGATTTGTTGTTGATGATGAAGTATATCCCCCTGAACCACTAGGATTTCCATATTGTGTGTTATTTGTTGAACCTGTGTTATAATCTGTAGATTCATCTAGAAATATTAAATTCAAGAAGTTTCCTCCTGCAGGCATTTGTGGAGGCATAGCTCCAAGTCCATTATTACCTTCTCCTGCAAAAGTACTAGGACCTATATAACCTGTGTTAGACATACAAGAAGCCGCATCAATCTGAGCCTTTGTATAAGTTGTTGTGGCAGTAGGATTACCATCAGCATCTTTATTTACAGTAATACTTCCACTTCCATATAACTCTAGATTAACTGTATGATACCAATTAGGAATATTATTATGAGTAATCCATCCAGCAGCTACTGCAAAATTACTTGATACGCCCCAACTACTACTACTACTTTGACTACAAGATGTAAAATCATTTCCTCCTGTTAGTTCTATATTTCCTGTCATAGGGTATGATGCCCAATTTACAAATCTTTCATTTTGTGCAAGAATATGATAAACATCTCCAGTCCATCCGTTGTTTAATGCTTGATCATCTAACCAATCTATTACAGCATTATATGCTGCTATTATAGCATTCCCTCCCCAAGATGAAGTGTCATACCATACATATACAGTAGTGTCTGCTGAAAAAGTAGTAGTTGTTGATGTCTCTTCTCCACAAGATTCATTTGCCCATTCAGGTTTATTCCCTCCTAAACTAAAGTTATAGTCTTCTTTTGCATAAGAACATTCACCCAATACTGATATTGTATCTCCTTCTACTAGTCCTGTTATAGGTATTGAAGTTGGAGGATTACATCCTGTTGATGTGTTTGTTCCTGCTCCTGAGTCTTCTCCTTTTCCTCTTCCTTGACCTACATTATATATAACATTGCTTAAACCTCCTCCCTCAGACAAATCTATTTCTACACTTGAAGTTCCATCTGGTTGACATTCTTCTGGTCCAAATGCAATAGTACATCCTGTACCTCCTTGCACTACAGAACAAGATCCGTCATCACAAGTAGCTGAAGCATTGTAGTTAGAAGCTGTAGCATCTGTACATCCATACACACAGTAAAGACAAGTACCATCATCTACAGTAGCATTAGGATTATAGTTATCTGCAGCAGGATCAGTACAACCAGCAGCAAATGTACATGAACCATCATCAACAGTAGCAGCAGGATTATAATTAGATGCTAAAGGATCCATGCAACCAGGTACTGGAATAACTGAACAAGTTGCACAATCATTATAAATTTGTGCTGTTCCTATATTTTTAAATTCTAACCCACTTTCTGCTGAAGCAGATGTTCCTAAGTATTCATAACAATCATCTGAACGTCCTGCACCTGAATCAAAATCAACTATTTTATTTTGTAATGGATTTCCAACACTTGCCCAAAAATTTCCATTTTCAGTTGGATCATTATTACTTCCTACACTAACTATATTAACTACTTCGGTACTACCACATTTCATCCATTTATGATAATTTCCAGGAGGAGTTAAACATGCATTACACTCATTAAAGAAAGTTCCAACATTAACTGGACCAGTTATATGATTCATTGCAACAGGTAATGATGTAGCTTGTCCTGCAGTACCCTGACCTTCGTACTTTATACATTTAAGCTCTTGAAAGCTATTTTCCCACTGAAAGTATTGTCCTGGTGATGGATTACTAAAAGCAGTGTAAAGTGCATTATTTTCTGCTACATCTACTGTTGTTGATGATGTTAATCCTATAAATGTATCAGAAGGATTATCACAATTAGAAAATAAATGATAAAGCTGTCCTCCTGTAAGATCTATGTAACATGTAGTACAATCATTAAATTGATCTGCACCTGTTAAAGCGGGTGTTGGTTCTTGTATATAATCAACCATACTACCAGGAGCCATATTTCCTGATGGATCATATCCCATATATTCCCAACATTGTGGATCACTACCTGGAGGTCCATATGTAATAAATTGACCTACATTAGGTTCTCCCATAGCAACCCAAAAATCATGACTTCCTTGTCTTTTAGCACTTAAACTTGCATTACTTGCTGCGTTTGTAATAGACGTTTCTACTGGATTAGTACCACATGTACTGTGTCTTTTCCAATTGTGCCAATAATCATCTGTAGTAGATGGATTCATACAGTTATTACAGTCACCGTGAGCAGTAGCTGCTGTTAATCCTAAATCAGGTAATCCACTCCACGTTTGGTATTGACCATTACTTATACTATCTAATCCTCTATATTCATAACATATACCATCATACTGAGATACATCACCTATTACAAGTGTACCACCATGTGGTAATGCCATAAGTGCTTCAACATCATCATTATTTGTTGGGTATCCGCCAGCAGGAATATTATTAAATATAGAAGTATTTAGTAAAGGTTCTGAAAACCCTGAACCACATACTTCCCATACATGATATTGTATATCTTCAAAGAGATTTGTAGCACATACGTCACAATTTGTTGTAGCATCTCCTAAATTAGGAGGAAATTGACCAGGTAAAGGTTCAGTAAAAGTAGCACCACCATTAGGTAGTACAGAACCTGTATATTCAAATATCCAGCATCTTTGTGCTGTTACACCATTAATTGTTGAAGTATATTGAAGGATGTCATTTGGAGAAGGAGAGCCCATTGCTACCCAATGATCATATGATCCTTCACGCTGATCATTAACAGTTGCACCTGATGTCTCAGTAGTGAATGATTGTGTTTGAACAGATACGTCACAAGGATCACCTTCTTCTATAATTCTCCAACCGTACCAGTCTTGGTCATTTCGTGTAACACAAATATTAGAAGTAGAGGCATTACCTGTAGTAATACCAATAATACCAGGATTAGTTGGTTGTTGATCTCCAGTGTTTATATAACACTCACCGTTATCATCCTTGTAATATAAAGGTCCTGATGTCCAACCAGAACTTGATATTGCATCATTAAGAAAATCTACAGTGTCTTGAGCTGTACTCCCTCCACCCCATACTAATGACTTGACGGTGGATGTATTTACAATAAGCCACTTTTGGAATTCTTTTGGTCCTGCCATTTGTTATATTTTTAATTTCATTACTGTTGCTGGTTTGCTTTTTGTGTCTCTTTAGCTTTTCTTATAGATTCATTTGATTGGTTTACACAACTCTTATGTACAGTTCTATTCGCTTCATCAAATGTCTTCTGACATCCACATGTGAATCTCCCGTTACAGAAGGCACAATTTGCTCCATTTACTACTCCCATTTTTTTTTGGTTTTTTGGTTTATTAATACATTTTATTTAATCCCTTACATTGCTTGCATGTAATTCTTTCTAATTTTTTTCTTGCATATTCAAATAATTCTTCACCAGCTGCTGGTTGAGAACAATATTCTACCTTTGACTTAGCACCATCAATTAACATTTTAATAGTATTCATTTCTAATAGAAGTTGCTTCCTGGTAGAATCAGGTTCACATGCACCTATATCTAAAGCACATAATTTCTCATAATACATTTTCATTAGAGCTGTAGTTCTTAAGAAGTTATATTCTACGTATGTTTTATTATGTGGGGATAATTGGTATCTTATAGTGTATACACCATCTGGTATATCTGTTCTAATCTCATTACAGCTCATAAGTTGCAGGTTCATTGCACAAGCTGTTACATTTAAATCAAAGCCAGGTTTAACTTCAATGATTGATGTTTTTTTTGTAGTACCATCAGATGATGGTGGAGTTATCAATAATTCTGCACAGTCTTTACCCAAGTTTTTTGCATATTTACTTGTATCTTTTATGGATAAGTATTTTGTGTTGGAAACATTGAGAACTTCTAGACTTAGTATGTGTTTGGCCGCCATTATGTGAAATTATTTGAGTAATATTTAGTATCTATTAATAATATACAAAAAAACATAGATATATAAAACAAAAAAGGGTGAGAACTTAATCCCACCCTTCTTAATAATAAATAATATAATTATACTACTGCACCAGGTGTTTCAACTGTAAGACCAGTTTTAGTGGCAATATTACCCCATAACGTGTCCATAGCAGTTTTGTCTGTAGTTCTTGTACTTTCTACAGCAACACATACTACATACTGATCATTGTCAAATACTCCAGTTGGATTATTGAAACGTGGAACACTATGTTGTAAGTAATATACACTGTACATACCAGATCTGTTTACTGCAGCTAATAGTTTATCAGACTTTTGGATTTCTCTAAATCTTGCAGAATCTCTATTACCTTGATTCCATCCACCTTCTTGTCTGTATCTGCTATCCATAAGGATGTCTCTAAGAACTGTTTCACCACTAACGTAATCTTGTTCAACAATAGTTGTTAAACCTTCTGCTGGTAAATCAGTAGTGTTATTTTCTAATTTAATACATCCAGTAACACAAGCATCACCTTCATTGTCAACTTCAGTTAAGATCATTGTTAAAGGTTGAGTGTTGTACCAGTCTCTTGTGTCAAGAGAACAGTCACCAAATTCAGTCTCATCATCTTCTTTTAACGTAATTGTTAATGCTGCTGGATTAGTACCAGAAGCAATTGCAGAGATAAAGTTACTCATAATTGGATGCTCATTAATTTGAGCTGCAAAGTCATCCATAATTTCAACAGCAGTTAAAGCTACTGGATTTCCATTATTGTCACCTCCTGTACAACATTTAGTTGAATCAATTACATGATAGAAGTTTCTGTTTAAAGCTCTCATTACTCTTTCACCTTTAAGGTCAATACGTAATTGAGCATGATTGTTACAGCTATAGCAACCATTGTTAACCTTTATAACAGCTGTTGGTGCAGTTTGTGCTTCAAATTCTTCTTTCCACAGAGCAGTAACATACTTTGATTTAATAAGTTTTGACTTTACTGAAGCAGCATAACCTCCATGAAGTTTGTTACCACCAATAGCATCTAAAGATAACTTATTAGCATTAGTTAATGCAGCTGTTTTGTTGTAATTTCCTTGTACTAAAAGGAAATCATTTGGGACAGCAGAAACAACACCGTAAGTGCTTGCATCACATATTGCGATTTGTCCTGCAGTTAATGACGTGCTGTTTAAAGCTGTGTTAACTATAACACCATCTGTCAATAACATTGTTTTTTTGTAAGCGTGATTAAAATAACTCATTTTTTCTATGCCTAGTTTTTGCTAGGTCTTTTATTTATTTATAATAAGAATGGCTTAATATCACCAAGATAGAGAAAGCCAAACCTGAAACTCTATCTTTGTATACTTATAATATAATGCTTTTATCTTATATAAGCAACATATTAATTATTTTTTTCTGCAGACTGAGAACCTCTCATAGCCTGATTTACAGACTCTATATCTCCTGCAATAATTGCAACAGCTTCATCTATAATTAATTCTACAACATCATCCTTGAACTCACATGCAACATCAGCTGCTGAAGCTACCTGTGTATAAGGATCAACACAACCAGCTACTTCTATCATTCTTGGTCTTCTATAATAAGTTAAAATTGGACTTGCTATAGTAAAGTCTCTATGATAGATTCTAACTGTATTGTTTTGCATAGTACAAAATGTTTCACCCCATTCAAAGTCAGGTCTCTTTAAAGGATCCCTCATTATAAGATCAACATTAGCTTCTTCTGCTAAATATACCGTCATAGATCTTTCTGTTGGGCAGCATTCAGAAGTTGCATTAGTACTAACTCTTTTATATTCAAGATAATTATTAGGAAAATTATTACCTTCAAAATGATCTGCATTAGTAACACCTGTTAAAACTTGTCTGGTAAGCAGAGGTTGGAGGTCATCTATTCTACGCTTAGATGCCTCATCCCCTTCCTTATACATATTATTACCATGCAAGTTTCTTCTACACCATTCAACTTGAGCTTTATTAAAGGCCTCTATAATCTGCCAGCATTCTATGTTATCATAGTCATTACTAGCTAGTTTATTAAGCCTTTGTTTAAACTTTATTTGTAATGTGGTGTTATTAATTGCCATTTTTAATTTTCATTACTCCACAACTCATCCATCTCTTCAATGTAGCGTTGTAGTGTTTCATCATTTTTAGGACTCTTTAAGAATTCTAAAACCTCTATAGGTCTAGCTCCTAATTTTTGTCCTGAATATTTATCATATATGTAACCGTCTGATTTAGTGCTCATTATGTTATAAGCCATTGCATCTTTTATCATAGCTCTTATCTTAATATCTTCCATTGATGCATTAGATACTTTTATAAATGACTCAGCAGCTCTCTTAATATTTCTTTCTACTCCTTCCCCATTTATGTAAGCATCCATATTTTCATATAATATATCAACAGGAGTACCTTTTATGTATTGTGTACTATTAGCATCTACAACTTTAGCTACATAAAGTAATTTAGTTGAATCTCCATCATATAAGTTCTGTAATGCTGCTAGAGCTTTATTTTTAACTTTAGATACGCCAGTTCTTGTACTTGCTGTTTCTTTAACCTTATCTAAGTAAA
>MDTG01292423.1_pt1 | contig 12231 bp, 11 predicted proteins | sample 811421 | NCBI WGS metagenome assembly MDTG01 (sample SAMN05326645, study PRJNA326480) | marine metagenome | isolation source: seawater | place: Pacific Ocean: South East | collected 2011
TCCTAGCCATATCAGCTTTAAGAAGTATTATTCTACTTACATTACTATTATCAATCGCGCGTACATCAAAGCAAGAGTATTATAGTTACATCACGAACTATCTTGTTGCCCTCGATTGACTATTTCTGTATTTGAAGTGATCAAAGCTTTACTTACTTATTTACTTACCTTCCTGTCAATAAAGGCGGTATTTTTGGATATCGAAACACAGGGGATATGCCACTGTATCGCAAATTTTTTAAAATTTCATATTCAGACTTCCACAAGAAAATAACTGAAAGTTAACGCGAGGGAAATTACACACCACCGTAACGGAAGGCTTTACAGCTCAAAAGCATACATTAACCCAGAGCTCATATTCAGCACCTTCTAGTGATCTAGTACTAGTCGATAAAATCGAGTTATCTATCGTTAGTTATTCCTCAAATAAACAAAATTTTTAAACTCAGATATTTGAAATGAAACCCTTGGGAGATATTACCAATCGAAAGCATGACATATCTGGCAGGGCCATAGAAACAAGAAAAAAGGTAGGCATATTCTATGAAATACATTCCATTTACTGATTCCAAATAGGAATCATCCGGATACTCGATTGCAACAATTGAACAGCCCTCCGTGGAAAAAAATCAAGATTTGGTTACTGACACAGAATGGTTTATCACTAGCACCGGGGGCAATAAAATCCGTTCGGACTTACCTTGTTTTGCTGTTGGTACGTGTACTGCATGCGATCATCCGCTTTCTGGAAATATATCGAAGAGCACAGAATATGTGAATGATATAGTTTCACATCTCAGAAAGACAAAAGTTGAGACTACCCCATTTCAAGACTATATGACCACCGTTCAAAAGGAGATAAATCCAAGCATGCGCAGTATCTTAGTCGACTGGCTCGTAGAAGTTGCAGACGAGTACAACTTGACGTCCGAAACTTTATTTCTCACCTTAAACTATTTAGATCGTTATCTTGGTATAAAATCAGTCAAGAGAAATCAATTACAACTTGTAGGAATAACCTGCATGTTAGTTGCCTCAAAATATGAGGAAATATACGCACCTCAAGTTGATGACTTCTGCTACATAACTGATAATACTTACACACGCGATGATATTTTATTAATGGAACGTCATATTCTCGATGCACTTCATTTTGAGTTAACACAACCAACAGCTAGACAGTTCCTTAAATTTTTGACGAGTCGTTGTGGTGCAGATTCTGACTTAGAGTTACTAGCAGCTTATTTCATAGAACTAACTCTCTTGGAGTATAGCTTTCTATCATACTGTCCATCCGTGGTTGCTTCATCTGCATTGGTTTTGGCACATTTTACTTTAGAAAGAGCCTTGAGTGTTTCAGGGTTCCACAAGTGCTCATATTATTCTCCACTAGAAATCAGAAGTTGTGTACACAAGCTAAATGAGCATCATCAGAAAATCCAAAATGAACTGAAATTAGCAATAGTCGAAAAGTACTCAAAGTTAAAATACGGAAATGTTGCCTGCTTCTCTCCTATCTCTGTTTCTCTCCTGGAGGGGAAATGGGTTTTCTTTTAAAACTCTTTAAGGATTAATGTGTGTTTGTGTATATTGTAAACTATAAGTGTGCTTGAAAATTGAAAGGATTCATTTATTCTAACGCATACATTTGTCATATTACCATATTACAAAATGTTTTAATAGTGCGTTTGGTGCACTTGCAATGAAAATAAAAAGTAGAATGACAAATAGAGTAATTATAATTAACGCAATAAGTTTCTTGAAATTTGTTCTCGTGCTGAAGCAATAGCTTGGGCGAAAGATTGCTCGGTAAGGGGAGTTTCACTATCAGCACCTCGCATTGAAACACGATTGGCAATCACACCTGGGTCAGTTTCGAGTATAACACCTCCGTCTACGAGTTCATCTAGAACAAGGAGAACTAAGTCTAGATTTTCCAAAATGGATCTCTTCTCCACCATTCCTCGTAAAAGTAAGGATATAGATTCAAAAAAACCCTGTAGTACGCTCAAAAGTATAAGTTCATTTTCATGATCTTCCGCAGTTACGTAGAAGTGTACATCCGAAATAAATTTATACACTACGATGTTTCCATCGAACACAACAACTTCCGGATCGTTACGTGCACTGGATCTAATTGTCTTCTGGTAAAGCGACCTTTCAAAGGCAAGCTGCTGAACAGTCGATTCCCTATACATAAAGAACTCATAATTAATCATGTCTTGTATTCAGTAAGAACTCACATGTTGCAATTGTAATATTTTACGGCCACGCGTTTGCCCTCACTATCTAGTAAAAGAACATTTTTTATGGAAGTACACGACGAAATGGATTCCATATCGAAGGGATAAAGTAAAGAGGACAGGAAGCTAAAAACACCAACTGAACACCAACTGAAGTGCGAGTGTCAAGATTAGATCCTTTCCACGGTTTAAAGTAGGGTTTGAACACCCAGTTTAGAAGCGCTCTTTTTAGCAAGACTGTGGGATAGATATAACTTATTTCAGAAAATAAATATTTTTGGTTCTGTAGCTTTGTCTTGTCATTTGTCTTCCTACTAGGAAAACTAGGAAACCTCTCGCGCTTCACTCTTTTCTTGGTGGCTTTAGTGTCAGTAGAACGAGAAGAAACTCGCTTCCGTTTGAGAGCACGTGCACTCGCCGAGGTACCGACATTCGGAAGTGGGACGTTATCGTCGCCAGGAGAAAGCGCGTCGTTGTCGTCGAGAGAAGGAACGTCTTCGTCCTCGGGAGAAAAAGCGTTTTGGGGCAGGGGTCCTTGTTCTGCCAAATTAAGAGGCAATAAAATTCGTGACGTAGAAGTCTTTTTTAAAAACTGTATCAAGCGAAAAAACGCGAACTTGTTCGATTATTTATCCGTGAGCTATTCATCTATTCATCTATTGTTTCATTGGTCCTTATAGTAGTTGAAAATGTCGAAAAAAGTTCTAGCAACGATCTCACTAGTAATTAATGCTGGAAGTGCTAAGGCATCGCCCCCTGTCGGACCAGCTCTAGGTTCACATGGCTTGAATATTATGGCATTTTGTAAAGATTTCAATGCCAGAACAGCAGATATTAAACAGAATGTGCCAATTCCTGTTCGAATCACGGCGTTTACAGATAAAAGTTACGAATGGGATTATGCTACTCCACCTACTAGTTATCTCTTGTTACAAGCTATAGGGAAAGCTTCAGGGAGCTCGAAATCGAACCATGTGATAAGTGGACATATTTCACTCAAACACATATACGAAATCGCAAAAGTGAAGGGACAGCGGAAGGAATTCAAGTTCATTCCCGCTAAAAATATATGTTTAAGTGTGCTAGGGAGTGCAAAGAGTCTAGGTATTAAATTATTGGACACATCATAGACATTTTTGTTACACATTTTGAGTTGTCCGATCTTTTGCAGCATTGAAGTGTTCAACTAAATCCATAAAATTATATAAATATTCATGGTACACATCTGCTGTAATGTTCAATGGCACTTCTTTAACAGTAATACGCATTGGCTGGATATTTTCATTCACCCGGAGTTGTCCAAAATTTTTATGTTTTTCGGACTGTTCGTATGAAAGAAGCTGCTCTTCGCTAATTTTGAATTTTGCTTGTAAATACTGTTTTAGCTGAAGAATGACATGAAGGCTGAGCGATAAATTTATTGCCTCCTTTTGTCCTCGAACAATTGAATTTGTGGTCAATAATTGTTCTGGTACTGAAAGTCTGAGTTCACTTTGCTCTTCAGCTTTTCTGGTCAGTTCTGCAGCATGTATAACAATCACTCTATGGAGCTGATAAATAGCATAGATTGGTTCTGCATTGGAAGTAAATGTCATGCAGGAAATCATATAAGACAAAAATTTGATGCATTGTATATTTGTAGCCTCAGAAACCTTTTTCTTTATTAGTTTAACAATTACTTCAAGTACTTTCATTGCTCCACCTCGATTTCCTGTCATAACATCTAAAATATTTTTGAAGCAGTTAAAGTGGAATTCCTCAAAGAATTCTGGCTTCCTGCCCCTATTTTTTCTTTCATTACTTGGGTCACTTTCACATTGTTTTGATGTAATAAATTGAAAGAGCTCCTCAACAGCTTCTGACAGCTTCTGAAAGAAAAAATCACTGTATTTTTTATATTGAGCTTTGAATATTCTAAGTGCGAACTTCCGGATTTTTCTGCTTTCATCAAAATTTGATTCCAGAAGAATAATAAAAGCGCTAAGGGGATGTACTAAACCCTTCCTCAAAATTATTTCAATGAGATGAAGAGCCTTGAAGCGAACTTGCGGATCACGATCCGCACAGAGTCGAAGAATTTCCTTCCAATATCTCTGAACATAAACGGCATTGCTATGATCCAATTCACCATTTTCACCTTGAATACTTGCAGGAAGGTTTCTTTCTTTGAATCCAGTAGATGAACTTAGTACATTCTGATTTCTTTTTCTAAAGATAGATGAAAAATTGGAATCTTCTTTACAAAGCACCCCTTCCAAATTTTTCATAGCTTGCATTTTTAAATCACTATTTGAAGTGCTCAAGGTTCTATACACAATGTCATCCAATATTAACAAACATTCAGGTATGTTATAAATAGATGTCTGGGCAGACAATAGCAAAGATCCACACGCTTCCAACGCATTTTTGTTCACATTAGTACACTTATCTTCAATAAAAATGTACTTTCGAAATATTTCTAACAAAGTTGCTACCGGCGTGGGTTCACTTTCAGATATCTCTACACAAAAGAGAGAAGAATGATTTGACTCTAGAAATTCTTTCGAGATGTACCTTAAAACTTTGCCAAGTATGAAAATTGCCCTTGATTTCAAAATTTTTCTTTCTTCGTCTAACTTACTTTCCCTATTGAGTATTAGCATAAGTGCCCGCGTCAATCTTTTCAGTTTTTCTCGGCTATCTATAGAAAGGGATGCAAAAGAAGTTAGGCACTTTGTTGCGTAGTCGACTATCCCGGAGTTCTTTGAACACAGAATCAAAATGCAAACATCATCAACAATTGTTTGACACAGATTCATGCTTATTCTGCTGTTATAACAGGCAATTTCATTAATTATGCTAAGAACAGATTGTATTAAGGTAGACTTGCTCTCTTTTATACCTTTACTTCTGTGCAAGTACGGTTCTAATCCAATTAAGAAATAGAAAGGATCATTTTCCGGAACAAGAAAACTTGGTTCAATCAATGCAAACATATTAAGAGAAAAGGCAAACATTTCAGGTGTTAAAGTTTTCTCAGATGTTTGCATCAAGTTCCCAGTTTGAATATCAGACATAGATATAATATTTGTATTAGATTGTAGTTCGAGTTCAGTTGAGTTCACTAGGCCTTCAAAAATGTAAATGATCATACCATATCCATTTTTCTTAAGCAATTCCATATCTATTGCATCTGATTGAACTTCCCCTTCTGCAGGTTGCAGTATTCTTTGTAATAAGAACAACAAAGGGAAATCCGAAAGGGTTGGAAGTTTTGAATCGAGCTTGAGAAAAAAATTGGAGTGCATGTGCCACGCCAATTTCACAAAGACAAGCCACGCATCTTGTCTCTGAGCGCTAGTCACTCCAGTTGCATGAAACCATTTCTTTCTAAAATATTGAATCACTAAGAGCTGCACGTTCAAATCTGTATCCATAATACGGAGAGCCAATCTATAATTAAAGTAAATACTTGATCCATTATCAGCATCAAGTGCGATTTCTTGCATTATCATAATAACACGTTTTCGCACACTGACACCAACATCATTAATTCGATCAAGAATTTTTGACCAATACATGAGTCGGACTTCTTCATTTGAACAGATAAACTGTCCAATTAACTCAATAACTGAGCACCTTACTAATGTTGCTGGGTCTGTTATTCTTTTGGACAAAATTTGGTGAATCCGTGGATTTAGAAGCACAGATGGGTTCATAGACACAATTCTGGAGAGAGAACGAATTCCAGTAGTGCGTACTGTTATTGATACATCGTCAAGCATACCAATTACTCTGTGGAAGAGAATATCAATTTGTTGGGCAAGGGGTCCATGGACTTGTAGCTGACGATTCAATATAATAATAGAATTTCTCGATAAAGCTCTGTTCTTCCCTACGGCACCTTTCATGGTTGAAATATTCATCTTTATTGTATTGTATAGATTCCAATAAAAGTTACTTTTCATCTCCGAAAAGTCACATTTCGGATGCCTTTTGATTTTATTTGTCATTTGACATATTTGAAAAATTAAAGCGTTATGTAAGCGACACCTTACGTTATCACACATGAAGTAGTCGTTCCTTTTACTTAAGTCCATGCTACTACAATCCTTAATATTATTCAGAAGGTACCGAATTAAAATTCCTTCGATGCAAATTGATTGTGTTTTGGAAAGCTTTTCTCCAGAAATAGAGATAGATCTGATGTCAGCACTAGCCTGGGTAAGTTCATTAGAAATACTTGAATTATCTTCATATGAAAATGATGTATCACATATTTCACAGCTCAAAGAGTCACTTCGAAGTTTTGCACATACTTGACTTATTACATCAAGAGCCCTTTCGCGAAATTTTGGATCTTTGTGCTGCAAACCAAACTTTCCAAGTAATAGTGCGCAAAAGTTCAAAAGCGTTAAAGAAGAAACAGGCCATTCAGGAAGATTTAAGCATACTAATAAATCTTCAACTAGTTTAGGAATAAACTTTCGTGAATCTCTTTCATGGAGTTGGGAAACTTTCACCAACATTCTGGACCAGAAAATATTTGACCAATGGAAAGCATGGGCAACGCCTTCATCTAGAATTTTGTTTGAAATATCACTGGTATCGTCATGATATCCTACACAGCTTTGTAAGCAACTTAGTAATGCAGCAGTAATCACACTGATTTTTCTTGTTGAATCTTCGGGAATGTAGAACAATCGAGAATAAGAGTCCCCACCACAAATCTCAATTACAATAATTTCAATAATTTTCTCAATAATATTGGAGCGTAAGTTTGAATATCTATTAAAGATATGTGCAACCATTTGAACAACATTTGCTTTTAACAGCTCAGCATCACTTGATGTGAGAACAGAAAAAGAAGCTTTAATTATGCGCAATATAAAAGGCTCCGAGATTTTGATAGAAAGAATTAACAAAGACAAATGATGCACCATTTTCGCAGAGTTTGCAACTAGAACAGGGAGAATTTGGCAAGAGATCAATTCTTTCTGGTTTCTTGTCCCTTTCTCACATTCATTACGATTCTTGTTGCTTTCTTGGATATTAGAAAAGTCCCGAGCGGAGGCTGCAAGATCTGACCTAATTCTGATACCCAAATTTTGTGGGTCATCCTTCATGCACAAGTATTTATTCAAAATCTCACACACAAGCAAAGTCAAGCGTTCCATTCTTTCGTCTGTACACAAAGATTTGGAGACTAAATTCCTGTAAATAAGCTTGCAGATCAAGGAAAAAGATGTAGTCGCTTCCTTTACGAAACCTATTTCATCACCAGTAAGATTTCGAAGGTTTTGTGAGCTCTCCTCGAGTATGTTTGAGCAGTACACCAATAAACACTCATTGATCTGAAAGCTTTGGTTTAAAACTTCTTCAGGAATCTGTCTGACTGTATTCAAATCAACGATTGAGTCTAGTTTCGAATTTAAAGCTGCAATTTCATCCAAAAGGGTGGATGATATCAGTTTCCATCTTCCACTTTGAATTAGGACATATGACTCGAATTTTTCAAAAGTGCGGATTACAAATTCATTGAAAGCCTTCAAGTCCCTTTCTTGCTTGTTGTTTTTGGACTTCACTGGTGCCCGTGAACCCAAATTTGCAACAGGAACTTGGTGCTTGATGTTGCTCTCCACAATTTCCACATGGCCAGCTTCATTCTCTTTGTTACTAAAAAGGAAACCTGTACTATTCTGACTTCTGCAAAAGGGGTCTAAAGAAAATTCGTGAGAACAAAACATCTAAAGAAGAGGAAATGAAAACGCACTAAGCATTAAATGTGAAAATTTGTACAAGTCTCGACTTTGTATCTCGGTTCCGCTTTCATTTCCCGTATCTAATGGCCGAATATCAATTGAACTTGAACTTGAAAAGGAAGCAATTTTAAGGAAGTAAATAAAAAATAATTTGACGTACAGATATAGAATGTTTACACTGGACAAAATCGTTGTTACTTCAAGGTTTTGATCACAGCTGAAGTAAGTCCGTTTCAAATACTCTTCCTCACTTCGTGAATTGTTATTATAAACCGGAAATGATTCGAGAGCGATGCAAGCAGTCAGACGAGGGGGTTGTGAAATCATCTCGTAATTTTAGAAGTTCTTTCCAATTTTCAATAAAACTGTGATGTATTGAATACGCATCGCAGAGTTTAAAGCAAACCAAACGTGAAAAAAGCAATTCAAACAGTACAAACTTATGTTACTCAAAGTAGAGAACGTTGGCACGATTATAGTTGCGGAGAGTCTGCTTTTTGGAGTTGCTCAGAGAAATCTTATAGGCATGTATAACGGAGTATTTTTACGAGAAAGAGTAATTTATTACATCAAATTGCGAATATCCCCTAAAATTTTTCTTTTTGATCTTCCTTTTACGTCACTTTTGCGGGGAGGCAGTTCAAAAAGAAGAATCGCGTCAAATTATTTAGCTGAGCGAACACAAAGTTTGTAGAATGCCAAGGTTCGACATTTATCCAAACTTTATACTAAATCGGTCTTACCACGTTGGAATCTTCAATCTATCGTTAGAGAAATAATTACATTACAAGTTGGACAGTGTGGGAACCAGATCGGCACCGAGTTTTGGAGCAAGGTAGACCGTTGCAGCCTTTTTTTTTTGTCACTAAAAAGATATTAAGCTGTGCTCTGAACATGGGATAAGCAAAACAGGCTCCTTCAATGATCTCGCTGAATCTTCTCTGGGAACAGACAGGAAAGACGTATTTTTCTATCAGGCTGATGACAACCATTACATTCCGCGTGCTCTGGTGAGGGCAATTTTCTTTCTTAGGGATAGTTTCTTACTTCTCGTTATTTTTCAGTTATTAGATCTTGAACCACGTGTGATAAATGGGATAAAGACTTCGGATCATAAGCAACTATTTAACACTGAAAATATGTACGTATCTCAGCAAGGCGGAGGAGCAGGTAATAATTGGGCAAGTGGATACTCACAGGCAGCAAGTGTAGAAGTATATTTCCATTTTGTAAACTTCTGAACCGCTCACTGAACATTCTTTACTCCGCAGAATGAGATTATGGATATGATAGATAGGGAGGCAGATGGCAGCGATAGCCTGGAAGGATTCGTGCTGTGTCACTCAATAGCTGGCGGTACAGGTTCGGGGCTGGGATCTTATATCCTTGAGGTTCTTAGACAATTATTTTTTTGTTCAAAATTAATTTTTTTAAAGGTCTTGAGTGATCGATATGGCAAAAAACTGGTTCAAACATACAGCGTTTTCCCTAATCAGGATGAAATTAGCGGTACCGTTACTCTTGCCATTATAGTTCTCCTTGTTGAATGCCTTTGCAGATGTAGTAGTACAACCCTACAATTCTCTTCTCACGTTGAAAAGGTTGATTTTGAACAGTGACAGCGTGGTTGTTCTCGATAACACTGCATTAAATCGAATTGCAGAGGAGAAAATGAAAATTGATAATCCCACGTTTTCGCACACGAACTCGCTAGTCTCTTCTGTAATGGCTGCGAGTACAACTACTCTGAGATACCCTGGATACATGAATAACGACCTAGTCAGTTTAGTTGCGGAAAGTTTTTTTTATTACAGCTTCCAACAAAGTTTTTATTTTTAAAACTCTCAGTCACTGGTACCTACACCACGTTGTCATTTTCTGATGACAGGCTACACTCCGCTGAGCTCACATGCACATGGAATAAACGCGTGAGAATAATTTAGATTACGATTAAAATTGCTTCTGAGAACGTATACAGGACACGTAAGACTACAGTGCTAGATGTCATGAGACAATTGTTGCAGACAAAAAATATTATGGTATCATCAAATATTAGGGAAAAAGAATTTGAAGAGGTTTTATCCATATGTTTTTTCACGCTTTCAAATAACTATCTGAAAACAGAGTAAATATATATCAATCCTAAACGTGATTCAGGGAAATGTAGATGCATTCCAGGTATTGCTTGAAAGCTTTGAATACTTTCTTTCCGATATTTCTATCGTGGTATTCATTTGTTTGTTCATTTTAACTTTGTGCAATATTTTATCAGAAGTCTTCCTTTTGGAAAAAACTTGCTTACACTTTTCATTTTTAAGGTTCACAAGGGTCTACAAAGAATTCGGGAGAAGAAACTGATAAATTTTATTGATTGGGTTCCCGCGAATATCCAGGTTTTCATATTTTCACATAGTTGCAAACGTTGAAACGTATTCGCCTACTAGGTTGTTGTGTCTAGAAAGTCACCATACATCCAAACATCGCATCGTGTTAGTGGAATGATGTTGGCAAATAACACTTGGTAAAATTTTTTGTATTCGTGTGTGGCTTTTACAATGAAATGTTTTGCTCTAGTATTCGTCACCTATTCAAAAGTTGTCTCAGTCACTATGACAAGCTTATGCGTCGAAAAGCGTTCCTTGATCAATATGAGAAATATAGTATATTCCGAGTATGCTTATTTTTTTTTCCGGTATGAGATAATCCAATGCACACAAGGAAAATTTTTTGGAGTTTGATGACTCAAAGGAAGTATTAGAGAGCCTCATAAATGAGTACGAAAAATGTCAAGAGAAGCAAAGTTAAGAGTCATTTAAGTCCATATGGTATATTATTATTCCATCAAATTCGGTCACGAAGCTTTGAATTTTTATTACTATCTGGATGTAACTCAGCTGTATCAAAATAGTATAAACGTAATGATATCGAAGAAGTGAGAATACCTAGCAATAGCTGTAAATTTGGAGATATGTCGAATAAGATTATACTAAGTAACATAGTAACGAGCATCGCCATTGATGTACTGTATACTTTTACAATTGTATCGGCATATTTCATAATCCAGCTCACTAGAAGTCCAGTAAATGCAAGATTTAAAACTACAAACCAAGTTATGACGTTATATCCACGAGTCACAACTCTCGGCCATAAAGATATTCCATTTGAATATCCAACATTGATATCATCAAAAAATAATCTCAAACCATTGAAAATCACACCGAAACCATAGAGTTGAATATTTTGCCAATATAAATTATCATTATTCATCTTCATAAGCTTCTCAGTGTAGACACCCGCTAAAGCACTGAGACAAGCAGAAATAATTCCAAGAACATAACCCATCAATGGAGCTGCTAAAGTAGAGCCTTTATCACAACTGATTTGACTTATAGTAGCACCTATCATCAGAAGAGCTAGTGCTATCCACTGCAGTCTATTGAGGTGACGTTTAAGTATAATGCGAAAAAGTAGACCAGTAGTAACTATTTTCAAGTTTCCTAAGATTTGGTAAGTAGAAGGATCTACATATTGAAGTGTCAAAAATTGAACATTGTTGTGAATCAAGTAAATGATGCTCGGTATAGGAAACAGAAGTGCACTTTTCCAATCGCGCGTTATGTGCGTGCCTTTCGGATCCATCAAATACTGACGGTGTAAAAGTAAACTCGAAACAACCTAGGAAATAATTAAAAAAACCTTTAAAGAAAAAAAACTAACCAGTTTCAATATTTCAGCTAAAAAAGGTACAGTGGCGAAATTATATCTATATTCTCCATTTGACTTAGATGCAGTCGTCAGGAGCCCTTGAGAACTCGTCGCTAATGTTAGTATAGTAGCCATCATTAACTTACGATATCTAGGAGTCATTTTTTTGCGAGCAAGAAAATTTCGTAATTTCAATTTTGAGTCTTTATGCTTGTGATTATATAAGGCACAGAAGGCACAGTACGTTAGTATTGTGTTGATGCTGAGAGCATATAGAAGCGGACAGATTGTGAAACCTCTTTAAATATGTTATTTAATCGAATTGTAAATAAAGTGGTGTCAGAAAGGTATATCCACGAATATTTCTGGAAAAAGAAAAGGAAAGAAAAGTTCCGGAAACAATTTAGGGTTGCATGTTTTTAGAGAATGTTTTTAAAAATGGGGACATTATAGGGTTTAGGGTATCTGATTTTAGAGGTTAATTCAGTTTTTTGTCCCAAATCGCAGTTTTTACGTTTTGTGAAAATGAAATTAAAAAACAA
>MDTG01114351.1_pt1 | contig 12230 bp, 11 predicted proteins | sample 811421 | NCBI WGS metagenome assembly MDTG01 (sample SAMN05326645, study PRJNA326480) | marine metagenome | isolation source: seawater | place: Pacific Ocean: South East | collected 2011
GATTTTATTTATCTTCACAAAATATTACCTGCAATTTTTTCTCCAATTTTTATTATAATTATTTTATTATTTTTGTTTTTAAAAATTAAAAATAAATTAATTATCTATTTAACTATTTTTATAACCATAATAGTAAGTGTTCCTTTGTCTTCTAATTTAATTATAAAATATATCGAGGTATCTGAAATAAATAGTTCTAAATTAAATTTAAATGATATTGAAAACATAGTTATTCTTGGTGGTGGTATTGTAAAAATTAATAGGAATTACAATGGTCTTGAAAGTGTAGAAACTAAAGACATTTCAAAATTAATTGCCGCAGTAAATATTTATAACAGCGATAATAAGAATGATAAAAAAATATACATTTTTAAGAATAGGCTACCATGGAATAAAAATATATCTAATGAAGGAATAATAGTAAAAGAATTGCTTGTTAAATTAGGTATCTCAATAAATGATATAATTTTATTAGAATATGCAAAAAATACAGAAGATGAAGCCAAGCTTTTAGCTAATCATTTATCTAAGAATGATAAAATAGTTTTGATAACAAAAAGTTTTCATATGAAAAGATCTAATTTAATATTTAGTCAATTTTTTACTAATTTGATTAACTATCCCGTTGGTAACTATCAAAGTTTTACTAATTTCAGTATTTTTAGTCTTATGCCATCTGCTAATTCATTTTATTTATCAAGTGTAATGATAAGAGAAATTATTGGTTTAAACTATTATAGGTTTAAATTTTTATTTTAATTTTTGTGGCAAGATAAAAACCGACTGGTATTGAGTTGATTACTAGCATCCAATTATTAAAAAAATTACCATTAGGTGAGAGTGGCCATAAAAAAATTAAAACACTAGAAATTAGACAAATTTCATAATCATTTACAATTTTTTTTTTAAATAAAATAGCAAATATATTTATGACCAAATATATTAATGAAATAAAAAGAAAAGCCGCACCAACCAAACCTGTCTCTGCCAAAAGTTGGATATAAAAATTATGTGGATGGGTATCACAATAATGTTTACCCGTTTTATATTTTTCATCACTACATTTTAATCTAAACATCCTTGGACCATGACCGATTAATGGCTTATCCAAAAACATATTAAATGCAGTTCTTATCAAGCTATCATGTCCATGTGAAAAAATATAAATTTTCTTATTTAAATCATGATTTGTTGTATTTAATACTTTTTCATTTTCAGAAACTCCCATGGACCTTAATGTATCAAAAAGCATCCTTTCCTTTACATATGAATTATTATTCAAAATAAATATTATAATTAATGTGGAAAAAACAAATGTCGCTAAACGAAAATATCTAAAACTTTTACAAAACAAAATAATAAAAATTGTTGATAAATTTAAGAAAAAAAATGCTGTTCTCTCACCTGAAATAAATACTAAAACATCTAATGCTATAAATAAAATTATAAAAAAAATTTTAAAGTATTTATTTTCAATTTTTAAAAATAAATATAAGGCTGTAAAAATTGGAAAAATTCTTGCTATAAATGATCCAAGAATTAATTCCTCTCCAAATAATCCAGATATTCTATATTTATGAAAAGAATCTACAACTTCAAAACCTAATAAATTATTACCAAAGCTATATTGATAAAAACCATCAATACATAAAATAGTTAAGGTAAGTAAAAAGCTATAAAAGTAAAATTTTATAACGTTATGCTTATCGTAATTTAATAGATATATTAATAAGAAGAAATATATAATTACCCTAAAATAAAAAAAAGAGGATTTAAGTGAAAATAAAATATCACTTGAAAACAGAGAAGATATTAAAATTGAAAGATAGAATAATGCCAAAAAATAAAAATATTTATTAAGGAAAATTTCATAAAATTTATTTTTAATTACACAAAAGATAAAAATTATTCCTGACATTGATAAAATTAAATCAGGAATAAATGGTCCAGTTACTAGACCTGGTATTATTAAAGTTTGTAATAATAAAAAATAACGACTCTGGATAATTTTCATAATTTTTTTTATATAAACAATTATTAATATTTTAATTTAGTAAACTTAATAAAATCTTTTTTTTTTTTAATTTTTTTTTCAAGTTCATAAATTATATTATCTACATAAATTCTATAAAAAAGTGCTTGAAAAAAATGAAATTTGAAACCTGGTACACCATCTAAAAATCCAAGTAAGATAAAATACCTATAAAAGAAATACAAAATAGCTCTTAAATATTTTGGAAACTTGTAATAGATGTTAAATTTCTTTTTTGAATTGTCAGTATTCAATATTTTTCGATTTAAATTTTTAATCTGAAACTTATAATTAAAGTAATCAAGAGCCTCCCTTTTGGCATAATTTATATGTTTAGCTATAAAATGATTAGTATCTTTTAAATTATGATCGTAAATTACCCCAGAAATTGAAGCAGTCTTTCCTCTCACGATTATATGCTCATCCATGTTTCTTTCCTCAGATTTTCCATAACCATTTCTAAACATTCTCAAAGTTTTTATGTTGCTTAAACCTCCATGATTAAGAATTTTATTTTGATACACAAATTTTCTATTAAAATAAATTCCTCTGATGTTATTTTCTTGAAATTCATTAATATTATTTTTAACATTTTTTATTAATTTAGATGACAAATACTCATCTGCATCTATCCTCAATATCCAATCGTATGTTTTTGGTATCAGTTTTATTGCCCAATTAAATTGTTCAGATTGATTAACAAATTTTCTTTTAAATAATTTAGTTTTATATTTTTTACTTATCTGAATGGTTTTATCGCTAGAAAAGCTATCTACAATCCATATTTTTTTTGAAATACCTCTAATTGATTTAATACATCTTTCTAAATGAATTTCTTCATTATATGTCAGGACTATAATAGCGATTTTCATCTATAATTAATTTTAATCATAAAAATTAGAAGGTTTCCTACTGCATGTATAAAAGTTTTTGATCTATTTTAACTTTAGTATTATCTTCTATACTTTCAAATATGCTGCACCTTGCAGTTATAATTACGTTATTTCCAATTTTTACTCCAGGAGCAATAAACACATCAGCTGCAACCCAGCTATTTTCTCCTATAGTGATTGGTGCAGTATATAATTTACTTAAAGAAGATCTTGTGGGACTATCTTTGGTAGCAGTACATAAAAATGAATATTGACTAATTACACTATTTTCACCAATAAAAATTTTTCCAACATTATAACAATCAACATTATCGCCTAAACAAGATTTTTTTTTCATAACTAAATTCCATGGAGCCCAAATCTTAACAGATGGATATACAATTGCTGTATAATGAATATCGGCTCCAAATAATTTCAAAATTAAAAATCTCCAAATATGAAATGGTCTTGGTGAAAATTTAATAAGAGAAAAATATATTATGCCCCAAAAAAATCTTAAAATTTTTATTTTTAAAGTAATTTTATGTTCAATTTTATTCATTAATAAATTTAGATTTTTTTATAAAAAAGAATCATTTTTTTTGTTAATACTTTCCAATTTAATTTATTTTTAGCGTAATTAAATGCATTTTTTTTTATTTTATTAACTTGATTTCTTTTTTCTAGTAATTCAAGAATTTGTTTTGAGGCATAAATGGGTTTAGATGATAAAACTTTCAATGCATTATATTTCTTCATATGATTTAAATTACAACTTCTTAATGTTAATAAACATCCACCAGTGGAAAAAACCTCGGCAGCAAAATTTGAATTACACTCATACAATGATGTTAAAAGAAAAAAGTCTGCGTTTTTAAAATAACCTAGCTTTTTCTTTCCATATATTGGATTAATAAAATTTATATTTTTTTGGCAATTTAAGTTATTAGCTATCGTCTTTAATTTTTTCTTTTCACCATCATCTGGCCCTATAATAAATAATTTGATATTTTTTTTATACTTACGCAGATAGTTAATAACACTTAGTTGAAATTCTAAATTTTTTATCTGATTTAACCTTCCAAAATACACAAAATTAATATTATTTGATTTAAATATTCCAGGTTTTTTATATCTTTTCTTAATTAATAAACTTCCATTTGGTAAAATAATTTTTTTTTTTTATGTGCCTATTTAAAATTCCTGAGTTTTTGAATTCATCAATACTTTGATAATGAATAGCATTAATTTTTTTAATAAAAAAGATTGCAAAAAAATAATATATTTTTTTTATCAATTTTTTTTTTGTATTTATATTATATTGATCTGCAGTTCCTCGTGGGGAAATTATTTTTTTTGCTTTACTATTATGAGATAAAATAATTACTACAATTATAAATAAATTAAAAAAAGAGTGAAAGTGTATAATTTCTGCTTGTTGAATTTGTTTTTTTAAATCTAATAAATTATTTAGGTTAAATATATTAATTTTTTTTATATTTATATTATGATAATTTGAATTCTTTTTATCTATTTTGCCTGTAAAAACTTTAACCGATAAGCCCAAATTTTTTTGAGCAACACAAGTTCCGATCAAACTGGTTGAAGGTCCTCCCATACTTTTTGAAAAATTTGGGATTAGATGTAAAATTTTCATATTTTACAATGTTATATCTGATAAACTCTTTGGTAAAAAATTTTTTACGTCAAAAACAACTGAATTTTCTTTTTTTAAAAATTTAATTTTATTTTTAATTTCAAAAAACTTTTTATGTTTTACTGCTACTATAATTGCATCATATTTTTTTTCAAAATTTAATTTATTTTCTAATTTAATTTTATACTTTTTCTTTACCTCTGTTACTGAACAATGTGGGTCATAGATACTGATCTTTGAAATTTTTTTTTTTAATTCATTATAAATTTTAATTACCTGAGTGTTTCTATGATCTGATACATTTTCTTTGAAAGAAAAACCCAAAATTAAAATTTTAGATTTTTTAAAATTAATTTTCTTCTCTTTCATTTTTTCTAGAAGTTTTTTAACAATTAATATTGAAACATTGTCATTAGTTGATCGTCCAGCTAAGATTATTTTAGTATTTATATGATTTTTTTTTGCTATATAAGCCATGTAATATGGATCAACATTAATACAGTGACCACCAACCAGGCCTGGTTCAAATTTTAAAAAATTCCATTTTGAACTGGCTGCTTTTATTACTTCTGAAGTTGGAATTTTCATTTTTTGAAAAACTACCGACAGTTCATTCATTAAAGCAATATTTATGTCTCTCTGGATATTTTCAATTACTTTAGCTGACTCAGCAATTTGAATACTTGAAGCTAAATGTGTGCCTGCTTTTATAATCTCTAAATATAATTTATTAATAATTTGGAGTGTTTTTTTATTAGATGCTGAAACAATTTTTTTTATTTTTGAAATGGTGTGAATTTTATCACCTGGATTAATTCTTTCTGGGCTATATCCACAGTAAAAATCTTCATTAAACTTGAGTTTTGAAAATTTTTCTAATATTGGTATGCAATAATTTTCCGTACATCCTGGGAATACTGTTGATTCATATATGACAATATCATCTTTTTTTAACACTTTACCTACAATTTTACTTGCACCTACTAAATAACTTAAATCTGGTTTTGAATTTTTCTTTACTGGGGTTGGAACTGCTACAATAAAACAGTTGGCTTCATTTAAATCCTCTATCCTTGATGTGAAGAAAGTTTTCTTTGAATTTTTTATACTTAATTTATTAAACTCTTTATTGTCATCTATATTTTTTTTTAAATTTTCAATTCTTTTTGGATTTAAATCAAAGCCAATTACTTTCCTCTTCTTACCAAACTCAAGGCATAAAGGTAAGCCCACATATCCCAAACCAATTATTGCAAGTTTAATTTCTTTTTTTTTTACTCTCTTCATTTTATTTTAATTTGTTATATTTTTTAAACCAATCAATAAAAATTTTAATCCCATCAACTATTCTAGTTTTTGGTTTGTATCCAATTTTTTTTGATTTTTTAATTGATCCAAAAGTATTTTCAACGTCTCCTATTTGCATAGGTAAAAAATTTTTTTTAGCAACAATTCCTAATTGATTTTCAAGAATTTGAATAAATTTTTTTAATGAAATTGGTTTTCCAGCAGCTAAATTAAAAACTGAAAAATATTTTTTTCCTTTATTTTTTTTCAATACGTCTATTGTACAAACTATTCCATCAACTATATCGTCAATAAATGTAAAATCTCTATTATGATTTCCATAATTAAAAACATCTATCTTTTTGTTTAATAAAATATTTTTTGTAAATTTGTATAGAGCCATATCAGGTCTTCCCCATGGCCCATAAACATTAAAAAATCTTAAACCAACTATTGGAAAACTATAAAGATGACTGTAAGCACTAGATATTATTTCGTCAGCTTTTTTTGTAGCCGCATAAATACTTAAAGGATTATCTGTTTTCAATTCTTCATCTAAAATTTTTATTTTTTGTTTTCCATAAACACTTGAGGTACTAGCAAATAAAAAACCATTTACTTTATTGTTTTTTGCTACATCAAGTACATTAAAAAAATAATTAATATTATTTTTTAAATATGCTTCAGGATTTTCAAGTGAATATCTCACACCTGCTTGTGCAGCCAAATGTATAATAAAGTCTACTTTAAATTTTTTACAAATCTGATCAAATTTGTTCTTGTTTCTTAAATCTAATTTAATGTGAGTATAATTTTTATTTTTTTTTAATAAAGAAACTCTATCTTCTTTAATTTTTTTTGAATAATAATTATTATGATTATCGACTCCAATGACCTTTGATCTTTTCGACAGTTTATTAGCTAGATGAAATCCTATAAATCCTGCTGCGCCTGTAATTAAATATTTCATAAATTTAAATTGAAATTTTATGTTTCTTTAACCATAATTCTAACATTAATATTAAGAAAATTTTACTAGCTACACGTTTCTCTTTCTTATAGATACCAAATAAGTTCATACTAAGTTTTTTAAAATTTGAATTATTGCTACAAAGTATGTCATAACTCATTTCCTTAAATTTCCCAGAATAAAAAAGTTTTTCTTGAGGTATTGAAAACCCTTGTTTCCTATTAAACAAAAATTCTTTAGGCAAGTATTTTTTTGCTATTTTTTTTAAAATTATTTTGTTTTCAAAATATTTGACCTTGTCATTAATGTCTAAATTTTGAAAACTAAAGTCAATTATATTGTTATCTAAATATGGAGATCTAACTTCTAGTGAATTTAGCATGCTAGCACGATCAATTTTGACCAATATATCTTCAACTAAGTAATTTGAAAAATCAAACTTCATAGCTCTTGTAACAAGATCAGTTTCTGGTTTTATGTATTTTTTATTTAGATCAAAAGAAGATGAATAATTGACATTATTTATTTTTTTCACAAATTGATTTTTAACTTCTATAGGTAGATATTTTGCAATCAAAGGTAAATTTGTTTTGTTATTAAAATCAATATTAAAACTACTAATCCAATTATAATATTTTGAATAAAAAGGAATTATATCTTTAGCTTTATAAATAATTTTATTTGGAAGAAATTTTTTAAATTTGTTTATAAATAAAAATTTATTATAATGTTTATAGCCACCAAACAACTCATCAGCGCCATCACCACCCAAAACTACCTTCATTGTTTTTTTTATTTCCTTTGAGATAATATATGAGGGTAAAATACTTGAATCATTAAGTGGTTCATCTAATTCATTTGAAATTTCAAAAAGTAACTCAGGTTTAATATCCTCAACATTAATTTCTGTATGATCTGAATTAATATATTTTGAAACTAATTTAGATTGAAGATTATCTAGACCCTTATCTCCAGAGAATTTAACTGAAAAAGTTTTAACATTTTGATTAAATCTTGAGGCTATTGATGCAATAAGGCTCGAGTCTAGTCCGCCACTTAACATAATCCCAACTGGTACATCTGCTATTAATTGATTTTTTACAGAATCATTAATCAACTTCTCCAAATGATCTTCCTTATTATAAAATTTTATTTTATTTTTAGATTTAATTTCCCAGTAAGGTTGTATTTGATATTTATTATGTGTAATTGAAAATTCTAAGAAATGTCCTGTTTTTAATTTAAAAAAATTTTTAGCAAGAGTTTCTTCGCCAGCAACATATCCATTTGATAAATAAAAATCAAAAGATTTTTGATTCAATTGAATATTTTTTTTTGTTAAATGAAAAAGAGATTTAAGCTCTGATGCAAAAACAAAAATATTTTGATCAGAATAAAAATACAATGGTTTTTGTCCACATCTATCTCTAGACAATATAATTTTTGATTTATCTAAATCATATATAGCTAGACTAAACATTCCATTAAATTTTTTAAAACAGTCGTTCCCCCAAGCTTTATAGCTATTAAGTATTACCTCGGTATCTGAGCTTGAGACAAAAATATAACCTAAATTTTTTAAATTTTTTCTAATTTTTAAAAAATTATAAATTTCTCCATTATAAATAATAACGAATTTTTTATCTGAACATATCATTGGTTGATTAGCTTTATTTGATAAATCAATTATAGATAATCTTTTATGTGCAAGTCCTATTTTATTATTTGAAGAGATCCATAATCCAGTATGATCAGGTCCTCTATAAGATATTAAATCAGCAGATTCCTGTAAAATTGTTTTATTGATATCAATTTTACTCGAAATTCCTACAATACCACACATATAAATTTTATCTTAAAAAGTTTCTATTAATTTTAGTCAATATTTTTTTTACTAATAAAGAATGATCTATTTCTGCTAAATTATTTCTCTTCCATTTTAAAATTTTGTTTTTATTTTTTTTTGTCAAAAATTTTTTTATCTCCCTAAAATTAAAATTTTTTAAATGCTTTGAATAAGGATAGTTAGTTAAATAATCACTATAAATTAAACTACTAAATACCCCTATTTTATTAAAAAAAATAGCTTTATTAAATAAAGCAGCTATATAAAAATATGTTGTAGGTTCAGAAATCACTAGTTTTGACTCAGCAATTTTTCGTGTAGCATTATTATCAAATATATATCTAATTTTTTTTTTACTTAATTTTTTTGCAATTCTTTTGTGGTAAAAAATTTCCCTCAATTTAACTATAAAATTAAAATTATTTTTTTTAAAAAAATTTGAAATATTTTCTAAAAAATTAACATAACTATTTTCATCTTTAAAAATAAATTGATAAATACTTGTTGATAAATATATTACACAATTTTTTTCTCTGATAGAGTAAGATTTTGATTTATATTGATCTTTTTTTAAGGGGATATATCCTGTTATTAAAATATTACTATTTTTAATTTTGTAATAATTTCTAAAAAATTTTTTTTGTTTTAAATTATATACAAACCCATAATTAGTTTCTAAAAAATTTATTTTTTTTAAAATGTTTAAATCTGTTGATATTTGAAAAAATATTATTTTTAAAAAATCATTTAAATTTTTCCAAAAATTTTTTGATTTGATAATTGCTAAAAAAAAAATAGGATAGAAATAGAAAAAATTTCTATTGAAGGAAGAAATTATTTTTTTTAAAAAGGTTTTTAAATTATATTTTATTTCAACATTTCCTGGTATACCATGGGTAATATGAAAAGTTTTAATATTTAAATTTTTTGCAGCTATATTGAAACTAATTAATGGTACAGAAACTATATCCTGAAAAACTACTAAATCTGGTTTTTCTTTCCTTAAAACCTCATAAGGGTCAACTATATTTTTAGAAAGATCAAGCATTTCAATTTTACTTGATTTGATAATTGATGCTTGGTCCTTATAATATATTGATTCAAAGTGAAGTAATTTAAGTTTTAATTTTGGTATACCTTGAAAAAATCTTTCTAAATTTCTTACACCTTGTGTCCAATTATCAATTATTAAAACCTTCATTATTTAGAATGTCTTTTTATAGAAAATGTCTTTAATTTAGCAGAAGTTTTATAGTTTTTTTGCAAAATTCAAGTACCATTCTATATATTTTGGATAACCTGAGTCTAAAGGATACTTTGGATTATATTTTAATAATTTTTTTGCATTTGATATATCTAAAGATCCTCTTACAGGCATTAGCTTGTCTCTTTTTTTATATTTAATTTTAATTTTTGGAAAATACTTACTAAGTATATTTACTAATTTAATCACGCTTTGCCCTTTTCCATAAGTGATATTAAAAGTTTGATTAATTGCTTGTTTCTTTGTTATGCAAAGTTTAATCCCTTGTATTAAATCTTCAATATATGTAAAATCTAATTTTTCTTTTCCATCACCATTAATCACTATTTCATCACCTTTTAATATGTTTTCTATGAATAGTTGACTAACTCTACCACTAACGCACCTTTCTCCATATAATGCAGATGGCCTAATTATTGTGTATGGCATATCAAAAACTTGATTATATGACTTAACCATATGTTCACCACATAACTTTAAAGTACCATAAATACCCATTGGATTTAATACAGAGTCTTCTTTAACTTTTTTGCTATTAAAATTTCCATAAACCATACTAGATGAAAAATATATAAAATGAGCTTTGCTTTCTCTGACACTATCCATAGCGTTTTCTAGTGTTCTAAGGCTATGATCGAACGTAGAATGTGGATCTTTATTTGATTTATTGCTGTGAGAAACAGCAGCTAGATGCACTACTACATCAGGTTTAGCAGTATTAATTAACTTTGATAGTGCATGATAATCCCTTGCATCTTGGATTTGAAAATTGATTTTATTATTCCTCAAAATTTCAAATCTTTGATTTAAAATTCCCATGTATAAATTTTGATGAGTTTTTTTCTTATCATTAAAATTTAAAAGATTATTTACATTCAATCCATCTATAACGGTAACTTTGTGACCATCTCTCTTCAATGAAATAGCCAAATTATGACCAATAAACCCTGCTCCTCCAATTATAACTACTCTTTTTTTCATAATTTTTTATCAAAAAACTTTATAGTTTTTATTATATAATTAAGACTTTTATAATTTATACCAGAATGAATCGGTAATGAAATATTTTCTTCTGAATAAATATTTGAATTTATCAATTTACTTATTTTTTTTTGGTTTCTTGAATAGTACGAAAATTTCTCTACTGGAGTAGCATAATGTATACTAAATTGAATATTTTTAGTTTTAAATAAATCCATTAAATCATATCTATTTTTTTTTACAAATATTGGAAAAATAAAATATGAATGATTGTTATCATATTTGGGAACAGAAATACTCTTTAAATTTTTAAGATTTTTACATAAATATTTAGCATTTTTTTTTCTTATTTTTAGTTCTTGACTGTATCTATTAAGCTGCTGAAGACCTATTGCAGCTTGAAAATCTGTCATTCTATAATTATATCCTAAATAATTAACTTCATATACTCCAGGACGTTTTCTTTCATTAATATCTTTATCTATTCCAAAAGCTTTTAATGCTTTAATTTTTTTAAAAATTTTTTTATCATTAGTTACAACTATACCTCCCTCACCTGTTGTAATCTGTTTCGTGGGATAAAACGAAAAAACTCCTGTTGAACCAAAATTTCCAGCATGTTTTTTTTTATAAAGTGTTCCTAGTGCGTGAGCACAATCTTCTATCAGTTTAATTTTATATTTTTTGCAAATAAAAGTTATTTTTTTCATATCACATGAAAAACCATTCAAATGTACTACAATAATTGCTTTAGTTTTTTTTGTGATTTTTTTTATGATACTTGATGAATCAATGTCTCCATTATATAAATTAATGTCAGCAAAAACTGGTTTTGCTCCACAATAAGATACGGCATGAGCAGTTGCAACATGTGTTTGAGATGGAACTATCACTTCATCACCCTTTCCAATATCCAAGGCAAGGCAAGACAAATGTAGTCCTGCGGTACAACTTGAAACTAACGTAGAATATTTAGATTTAGTAAAACTAATAAATTTTTGTTCAAACTGTTTTGAATAATTTCCATGAGTAAGCCAGCCTGATTTTAAAATTTTTTCAACAACTTTAATATCTTTATTTTGAATATTGTTTTTTGAAAATTTAATCATTTAATTTTATATATATTATTTTTTTACTATTGAAAGAATTTTAACAGTTTCTATTTTTAAAAAATATAATTTATGAAATTTTCTCAATTTAATTGGTCAGGCTTATTTTTTCTACAAACTTTGCTCTATCTAATATATCATCTTTATTTTTAAGCAGTCTATTTAATCCATTTTGTCTTATCTGTTCTCTCTTATCTAAATTATTTTTTAAA
>MDTG01264754.1_pt1 | contig 12230 bp, 13 predicted proteins | sample 811421 | NCBI WGS metagenome assembly MDTG01 (sample SAMN05326645, study PRJNA326480) | marine metagenome | isolation source: seawater | place: Pacific Ocean: South East | collected 2011
AATCAAGCAAAGAAATTTGAAATTAAAATTGCTATGGATGGAGTCAAAAGATCTTGTTTAGAGATTATGGGTCAGCGAAAAGTAAATATGGCAAAAATAAGGCAGGCATTTCCTGATATTCCTAGTTTTCCAAGATCTATAGAAAACCAAGTTGTAACAGATGCTCATTATATGGGTTACTTGGATAGACAAGACAAAGACATAGAGTCTTTCAAGAAAGATGAGTCTGTTATTATACCTGAGGGCATGGATTATGAAAATCTAAGCGGTTTGTCTAACGAGATTAAGAGTAAACTACTTCAAGTAAGGCCCAAGACGTTAGGTCAAGCTATTCGTATTGACGGTGTCACGCCTGCAGCTGTAATTATTCTTCTTTCACATATTAAAAAACTGAGATACAAAGCCACTGCTTGATGCAGCAGCTTGAAGTTATAAATATTTTAAAAAAGGAACTTAATTTTTCCAATCAATCTATTGATAAGCTTAAAGAATTCGCAAATTTAGTTTTAAAGGAAAATAAAAACCACAATTTGATAGCAAAAAGCACAGAAAATCAGATTTGGTATAGGCACATACTTGATTCAGCTCAATTGGTAAGATTTATCGATTTTAACCTTAAATCATTAGCAGATCTTGGTACTGGTGCAGGTTTCCCGGGTCTTGTTTTAGAAATATATAATAAAAATAAGGCTTTTCACGTGAAATTGTATGAAAAATCACCTGTTAAAAGAAGATTTCTATTAGGGGTAATAAAAAAATTAAGTCTGAATGCAGAAGTTTTAGGCGATGTCAGAAATGAAATGCTAGATTCTGACATTATAACCTGTAGAGCTTTCAAAAAATTGGATCAAGTAATACAAGTTTCACGTGAAATAGCTAAAAAGTCACATAAACTCATCATTTTAAAGGGTCAAAATGCACAGGAAGAGGTAAAAAAATCTTTTAAAACTAAAAAATACCCTTATAAATTAGAAAGCAGCATGACAAATAAAGATTCAAAGATAATTTTAATGGAGATTAATAATTAAATGTCATCAACTACAATACTATCAGTTATTAATCAGAAAGGTGGCGTAGGAAAAACCACTACAGTAATAAACTTAGCTGCCTCATTGTCCATTATGGGTCAAAATAATTTAGTGATTGATCTAGATCCACAAGGTAACGCGACCACTGGTTTAGGAAAGAATAATAATGATGAAGACAAAAATGTTTACAATCTTTTAATAAAAAAAATTAATATAGAAAACGTAATTCAACAAACTGACATTCAAAATTTAGATTTAATAGGTTCACATGTTAACTTGTCTGGTCTTGAAGTTGAAACTGCTAACGATGCTAATAGAGCATATGTTTTAAAAAAAATTTTGAATTTAAAAAAAGATGGAATATTAAAAAAATACGATAACATTTTTATAGATTGTCCACCGTCCCTAAGTTTACTGACTATAATGGCATTAGTCGCTTCAGACGAATTATTAGTACCTCTCCAAACAGAATTTTTTGCATTAGAGGGCATTACTCAACTAGTCAAAACAATTGATCGTATAAAAGAAAATTTAAATCCCAGTCTTAAGATAAGAGGAATTCTATTAACAATGTTCGATAAGCGGAATAAACTATCTTCTGAAGTTGATAGAGAGGCTAGAAATTATTTTAAAGATAAGGTTTACCAAACCGTCATTCAAAGAAATGTTCGTTTATCTGAAGCTCCATCGCATGGCTTACCTTGCGTAGTCTATGACAAAAATTGTGTTGGAAGTAAATCGTATTTTAAACTTGCTGAAGAATTTATAAAAAAAAATCAAATTGAAAGTGCTGCATGAATGGTGGAAAAAAGAAAGGTTTAGGTAGAGGGCTATCAGCACTTTTTGGAGACTCTACACCTGAAGAAAAAACACAATTAACTAATCAAAGTAATTCAGTTGCAATAGCAGATTTATCTAGAAATCCTTATCAACCTAGGCAAAGTTTTAAAGAAGAAAAATTGGAGGAATTAGCTAATTCTATAAGAAAAAACGGTATAATCCAGCCTATCGCAGTTAGACCTGATAAATTAAAATCAGGTAAGTACGAGATTGTTGCAGGAGAAAGGAGGTGGCTAGCTGCACAAAAAGCAGGGTTACATGAAATACCAGTTACAATATTAAATTTGTCAGATGTTGAGTCTTTAGAAGTTGCAATAGTAGAAAATATTCAACGAGATGATCTTAACCCAATTGAGGAAGCAAAGGGATATAAAAGACTTAATGAGGAATTTAACTATGATCATGAAAGTATTTCTAAGCTAATGTCTAAAAGCCGAAGTCATATTAGTAATACCTTGAGATTGTTAACTTTGCCTAAGGATATAATTGCAATGTTGGAAGAAGGAACACTTACATCAGGTCAAGCACGACCTTTAATAGGAATTTCTAATGCTTCAGCTATTGCTGAAGAAATTGTATCTAAAAATTACAGCGCGCGAAAAGTGGAGTATCTAGTTAAAAGTAAAAAAGGTTCTAATTTTATTGAAAGAAAAATCGATGCTAATATATTGAAAACTCAGGAGCGAATTGAAAAAATATTAGGTTTAAAAGTAAATATATTGAACAAAAAAAATAATTCTGGAAAAATATCTATAGAGTATAAAGATCTAGATCAATTTGAATTAATTTCCGATTTGCTTACTAAGCATTAGCTACTTTACAAAGGTCAACTATTAATTTTTTTAATAGTATGTTCTTATTCTGCACGGTATCAGTTTTTAAATCAATTTCAAGATGATGTGTTTCTTTGATCACATTATCAATCTTTGACTCATTCCATTTTTTCACTTGAGCAATAAAATTAGCTTTATCCTTCCAGAAAACAGGAGGCTTAAGATTGTTAACGACATTTTCTAAACTATTTTTCTCCTTAGTATTGTAAACTTCTTTAATTCTTAACAATCGTTGATTAATTAGACTTAAATAATAAATGTTTTTTTCTTGAAGGAATACTGTATCACTAAGAAGCTTGTTTGTTTGATTTTTATTTCCTAATAAAGAAGCGTCTCTCAAAAGATTAAAACTCTCATTTATCATTGGATCTAGTAGTTCTTGTAAATCCTTTGTTACGATGTTTTTATCTTCAAAATACAGTTGAATTTTTTCTATCTCGTTTTTTATTTTAACCCTGTCATTACCACAACTTTGCTGAATTAAGTTTATGGTATAATTGTCGAGACCCTTGTAACCATAAAGCTTACCCTGAATTATTTTTTTAATACTCAATTCGTTGTCTTCATAGCATGGAACTATATTTAATTTTTCTGATTTCTCAAAGAAACTTCTAATCTTTGATCTTTTCTCTAAATTTTCAGAAAATAAGTAAACATTTTCCTCTTTGATAAATTCAAAATTAGTTTCAAATATTTCCAAAAATTTATCATTTACCTGATCAATAATAAAAACCTTTTCTTTCTGGAACAATGAAACATTTTTAATTTCACTAAAAAATTTTTCACTATTTTTAATTATTTCCTCTTGGTTAAAAATTAATACTTCACTCTTTTCGTTTAATGTTTTAATTTTTTCTTTGAAGTCATTTTTCAAACCAAGATTCAATCCATAGAACAAAAAATGTCCATTAAGTAATTTTTTTATATTTTGCTCTAATAAATAACTTTTAATTATCATTTAATTCAGAAAATAGTCTTTCTAAAATCTTCTGTGAGATTTGTCCAGTTAACCTTTCCAAAGCATCTTTTTCATTTTCTAGCGTACCAGAGTGTCGACTTGAAACGCTGTAATCTATTGATCTAACAATCGTGAATTTTTTATTACTCTTAGTATTAATTTTATAGGCTTGAACCAATACTTCTACGTTTAATTGATATTTTTTTACTTCATTTTTTTTATTTTTTTCTTTGATTGATCTGCTTTTTTTACTCTCTAAACTTATCCTTATTTTATCACTATTTTTGTTTGAATTTTTTAAGAGTTCATTTTTTATTTTATAATTTATTCTTGTCTCACCGGCTGAAGATATATCAACAATGTCAAAATTTCCTTTTATAGTTTGATCAACAATCTTAAATCCACATGCTGATAAAAAGCAAAAAATTAAAATTCTGAAATATGTTTTATTCATTTTAGGAAGTTATGTAATTTAATATTCTATTTTTTATAAATATTGTTCTTATAATTTTTTTGTCGTCTATATATTTTTTTACCTTTGATTTAATTAAAATTTCTTTTTTGACTTGATCTTCAGACAAATCTTTTTTTACTTCCATGATGTCTCTGGTTTTTCCATTAACTTGGATGGCAAGTTTAATAATCTCAGATAAATTGTTTTTATCAATTTTCGGCCATATATTTACAGAATTACATTTAAGCATTTCTAAACACTCATATGCTAAGTGTGGTGTAAAAGGGACCATTATTTTTATTATTTTAGTTATATTTTCATGTAAAGTTTTGTTACACAGTTCATTACCTAAACAGTTTTTGAAAAAATTATAAACTTCATAAAACTGAGCTATAGCAACATTAAATCTAAAATTATTTATAGAGCTATCAATTTTCACAACAAAGTTGTTAATATCTGAAATAAACTCATCTTCTATTTTTTTATTTCCTTTTCTTTCAGGCCTTTTTGTAACTGAAAAAATTAAGTTATATATTCTTTGTAAAAATTTGTTCGCTGAAATCACTCCAATATCTGACCATTGCACGTCTTTTTCGGGAGGGCTATCTGATAGGATAAACCATCTTACTGAGTCAGCACCATAATTCTCAATCATTTTTTCTGGATCTATTGTATTTTTTTTTGATTTAGACATCGACTCTGCTGGTCCAACAATTACTTTAGTTTTGTCAGTTTTTTTAACAAAATCCCGGCCTTCAATTTTTTGAACTTCTTCTGGATATAACCAATTTCCATTTTCATCCTTATAAGACTCGTGACAAACCATACCTTGAGTGAATAGATTCTTAAAGGGCTCAGAAAGAGATATCTTTTTATTACATTTATTTAATCCCTTCATAAAAAATCTAGAGTAGAGTAAGTGTAGAATAGCATGTTCTATGCCGCCAATATATTGATCAACTGGCATCCAATAATTAACCTTTTTTTCATCCAAAGGACTATTTTCATTTTCTGGTGAACAAAATCTTAAAAAATACCAAGAAGAATCAACAAAAGTGTCTAAGGTATCGGTTTCTCTAAGAGCCTTTTTACCCGTAGATTGTTGAACTGTTTTTTTCCAACTTGGATGCGAATCTAAAGGGTTACCTTTCGAATTCAAATCTATGTCATCAGGTAATAAAACCGGTAATTCACTTTTTTCAACTGGTACCACAGAACCGTCTTCTAAATAAATCATAGGTATCGGACAACCCCAGTAGCGCTGTCTTGATATTCCCCAGTCTTTTAATCTATATAAAGTTTTTCTTTCTCCGATACCTTTTTTTTCAATTTCTAAGATAATTTTTTCTTTAGCAGTTTGAATATCTAAACTATCAAGAAATTTTGAATTAATCATTTTTCCTTTTTCTAAAAATGCTTCTTTTAAATCAATTATTTCTTTTTTATCTGATACAACCTGAATAATTTCGAGATCATACTTTTTTGCAAAGTCAAAATCTCTTTGATCATGAGCAGGACATCCAAAGATAGCACCGCTCCCATAATCCATAAGAACAAAGTTAGCAAAATAAATTGGGATTTTCTTATCAATAAAAGGATGTTTAGCAAAAAAACCAGTTTTGTATCCGAGTTTTTCAGCGTTAGCTAAAGCTTCTTCAGTGGTTCCTGTTTTATTGCATTCATTTCGGAAATTTTTAAATTCAGTCTCGCCTTTAAAATTTTTATTTAAAGGATGATCTACTGACAAGGCTATAAAACTTGCTCCAAAAATTGTATCAGGTCTTGTTGTAAATACCTTTATTTTTTGGTTTTTGTCTACTATTTCAAAGTTAATTTCACACCCATAAGACTTACCTATCCAATTTTTCTGCATGAGTTTTACTTTTTCTGGCCACCCTCTTAAGTTGTCTAAATCATTTAAAAGTTCTTCAGAAAAATTTGTTATATTGAAAAACCATTGCGATAATTTCTTTCTTTCAACCACAGCGTTTGATCTCCAGCCTCTTCCATTAATTACTTGCTCGTTAGCAAGTACAGTTTTTTCAGCTGGATCCCAATTAACGTAAGTTTCTTTTCTAGAAACTAAGCCATTGTTATAAAAATCAATAAAAATTTCTTGTTGATGTTTATAATATTCTTTTTCACAAGTTGAAATTTCAAGGTCCCAATCAATTGATAAACCAAGCATTTTTAGTTGGTCCCTCATAATTTTTATATTATTTACAGTCCATTCTCTTGGATGAAGACTATTTGATCTCGATGCATTTTCTGCAGGTAATCCAAACGCATCCCAACCCATTGGATGTAATACGTTATATCCATTCATGTATTTATATCTCGCTATTACATCACCAATAGTATAGTTACGTACATGACCCATATGTATTTTACCAGAAGGGTAAGGAAACATTTCTAAACAATAAAATTTTTTGGCGGAAGTACTGTTATTATAAAGTTTTTGCTCTTGAAATTTTTTTTGCCATTTTTTTTCAATTCCTTGAAAGTTTATTCTTTCCATTAGAATTATTTTTTCTTTGATGACTGTTTTTCTAATTCTGCAGCTTTACGAATTATTGATGTTAAAAGTTCCTCGCTTATCTTATTTTGTTTAAGTAAGATAATTTTACAATTTTGATCCGATGTACATGTTTTTTTATGAACTCTAACTTTTAAACTTTCTGTTCTTACTTCATTTGCAAGAAATCTGACTGTAATCTTTATGGCTTCATTCGCGCTGTCTTCAGAGTACCAGTCAGTGATAATCATGCCTCCTGAATAGTCGACCGTAGAAAGCGGTAGAAAATCTAAAATTTCTAATGACGCTCTCCACATTGGATTTGAAGTACTAAATTCAAAATTAGTACCTCTCCCACCAACAATATCTTTTAAAGAGATTCCTTGTCCCTCATTAACATTTTGTCTCGCTCTATCTTGTGCGTTTGTTGGAACTTTTCGCGTGTCTACTTTTTCAGGTTTAAAAGCCTTACAGGATGAGAAAAACAAACTAATAATAACAAATATTATGATTTTTTTTAACATGTCTACTATTCTTAGTTGAAACTAACTTAAAATTCAAAAAAATATTAAAAAAAGCCCTATTTTACTTATTTTTTTAAACTTTTAAAAATGTGATATTTTTACAACAGTAATGAAATAAGTCAACAAAAACAAGTAAAACTTAAGAGAATAGATTTCTAAAAATGTTATATAGAACCGTTTTAATTATTAAAACAATTAACAAAGGAAAATATAATGAAAAATATAGCTAAAATATTATTCGTTGCTATATCATCTTTCTCTTTAATGTTTTCAGCAAACGCAGGTGAGTTATCTGTTAGCGGTACAGCTAAAGCAACTTACAATGCTACTTCTGGACAACAAAAAGATAATGGTATTGGTATAACAAACGAATTAAAGTTCACAGCATCAGGTGAGATGGACAATGGCTTTACATGGTCATACATGATGGCATTAGACCCAACAACAACGGGTGATACTGCTGCAACACCATCAAACACACCTCCAGGTGCTGCGCTTAATGATGATACATCAATCACATTAGGAATGAATGATATGGGTACATTTAAGATTTGTGTATCTACTTGCGGAAATAACAAAAAATATGCATTTGATGGCTCAGCTTACACAAGCGCATCTGATACAGGTTTATCACCAGGTATCACTTATCCAGCTGACGAAGGTGGCTATGCTACACTTCAATATCACACACCAGAATTACCTTTTGGAACTACAGCTTCAATAGCTCACGGTAACCAAAAGAAAGATGGTCAAAGTGGTAACGCTCAAGCGGCATCTGGTGACTCAGCAACGTTCTACTCTTTAGTAACTAAGCCAGTTGATGGTTTAACACTTTCAGCTTCTTACTACGATAAGAACAACTATGCTAACGGTGCAGATGAAGCTGGTGACCAAAACGAAGAAGGTGGTGCTTACGGTGCTGCATTCGCGTATGGTAACCTAACAGTTGGTTATGGTAAGTCTTTCAAGGCTCCAGAATCAACAGCAATTACAGCTGGTGCAACTACAGTCGAGTACTTTGAAAACACAGGTGTCTCTGTAGCGTATGCAGTAAATGATGATTTATCAGTATCTTACACTAACGAAACAGGTGAAAGAAACTTCCAAACATCAACTACAACTACTTATGATATCGAAATGGATTCAATCCAAATCGCTTACTCATTAGGTGGTGCTACGTTATCTGTAGCTAGAACAGATTACGAAAACATTAGTTACACAAATAACTCAGATGCTACTGATACAATCATAGCTCTTACATTTGCGTTCTAATCGTTTAAGTATTTAGATTAAATTAAGGGGGCGTTTACGCCCCCTTTTTTTTACACGAAGTAAACTTAATTATTTGAGTAATCTCTGTATTTCTATAGGCTTGCTAATAATAATAGATGACAAAGCTAAACTTTCACAATTTACTTTATTCAACTTATTTAAATTACTAATATTTATTCCTCCTAATGGAGATAGTGGAATATTTGTCAGCTTTGTTAACAGATTAAATCTTACAACTCCGAGAAAACTTTCTTTATTTTTGTAATGAGTTTTAAATAATCTAGATAAAAAAATTATTGAACACCCTTGATTTTTTTTTATATTTATTTCTCTAATATTATGTGCCGACCCAATAATATTATATTTGTTTTTTAAATTAATTACATTTAACTGTTGATTGTGCGCGGATACATATAATCCATCTGCTTTGAGAGCAACCATTAAATCTATATTATTAGATATATAAAATGGTATTTTTTTAATCTTACAGGCAAATCTAAAAATTTTAATTTCTTCAATATCTTCAGGGCTCTCATTTCTATAAATTATGCTGTATTTACCAAAATTTTTTATATTTTTTAATTCTATTTCTTTTATACTTTTAATGATAAAAAAATACTTTTTTTTAAGGATAAACATAAAACTTATGATAATTGAAAGATTTAATAAAATAAAATCTAATATTGATAAATTAAAACCAAAAAAAACGGTAAATATCGTAGCAATTAGTAAAACTTTTACATTTGAATACGTTAAACCTTTAATAGATTATGGGCATCAAGATTTTGGCGAAAATAAAGTACAAGAGGCTAAAGCCAAATGGAGTGAATTAAAAAAATCAAATAAAAGTTTAAATTTACATATGGTAGGAAAGCTTCAAAGTAACAAAGCTAAAAGCGCTGTTGAATTATTTGATTACGTTCATTCACTTGATAATCAAAGATTAGCTGATGTTTTATCAAAATCACAAAAAAATTTAAATAAATCTTTGAAATATTTTATACAAGTAAATATTGGAAACGAATTTCAAAAATCAGGAATACATCTTAGTGAATTAGAGTCATTTTACAATTATTGTTCAAAAGAGCAAGATTTGGACGTCATCGGTTTAATGGTAATTCCACCCAATGATGATAATACAAAAAAATATTTTGAAACGATGCAAGCTTTAAATAATTCCTTAGCTCTAAAAGAGTTAAGTATGGGTATGTCATCGGATTATATTGAGGCTATAAATTATGGTTCTACATTTGTAAGGATCGGTAGCTCAATTTTTGGATCTAGAACTTAACTTATTTTAACTTTAGTTCTGACATTAATTTTTTTCACTAATTTTTTGATTTCATTTTTTTTAATAGCAATACACCCATGTGTTGGTGGAAAATCTTTCTTTGCTACATGAATAAAAATTGCACTGCCTTTATTTTTCATTATAGGATTCATATTATAATCTAAAACTAAAATTATATCGTACTTGTTTTCTTTTATAAAAAATTTCTCTGCATTGTATTTAAAAGGAAAAGTAATTAACTTATTATATTTATTTGATTTAGAGTCATCACACCAACCCATATTCTTTTTTATAACTTTTTTTTTAATCTTACTCTTCAAATTACCAATCCTGTCTTTTCTGTAAAAAATTTCTTTTATTTTAAAAGTTCCTTTAGGTGTTATTAAATCACCTTCTTTCCTTTTTAGTCCAATTCCTCTTTTACCAACAGCACATTTTGTTTTATAGTTATAATAAGATAGAAATTTATTTTTTACATATATGGAAAAACTAGATGTCATTGTTTTAGGATCAAAAAACTTTATAACTACTTTAAAGGAACTTTCGTCATTTTTAAAGTTTAACATTTCATCATTTGATAAAGATCAACTTAAAATCAATTTTGGTAAAGAAAAATTAATATTGTGTGATGATGAATTTTTAGAATCTGAGGGTAATTTAAATTATTTAAAAAATCTCCAATGTATTAAAATTTTAGCAACTAAAAAAAAAGATATTAATAATAATATTTTCAACTCTATAATCAAATTGCCTACAACCATCAAAGAGATAAATAATACCGTTGAAGTTTGTTTAGCAAAAAATAAATTTGGGACTAATTCGTCTATCCAAATAAAGAATTATTTTTTAGATAAAAATGAGAAAAAATTAAAAAAAAATAATTTTTCATTAATTTTAACAGAAAAGGAAATTCAACTTTTAGAACTTCTTCTCAAAAATGTAAAACCAATATCTAAAAACGAAATTTTATCTAAAGTTTGGCATTACGCCTCTGATGCAGATACACACACAGTAGAAACACACATTTATAGATTAAGAAAAAAGGTACTAGAAAAATTTTCAGATGATGACTTTATTTTAAATAGTAGGGATGGGTATCATTTTTGAAAAAAAGAAATAAAATTGCAAAAGATTTATTTACAAATAAATACCGTAAAAGAATAATAAAGCCAAAAAAAGGAAAAGGTAGTTTTAAAAGAAAAAAAAAATAATTTATCTGAGTCTAGCGCCAACTATTTGAATTATTTTTGAAGACATTTCAGTTCCTATATTTAAACTTTCCATAATATTTTTACCATTAATAAAACCATGGAGAAAACCACCTGCAAACAAATCTCCGGCACCTGTTAGATCTACTATTTTTAGACCCTTTTTAGCCGAACATTCAATTACTTGATTATCTTTAATTGCAATTGCTCCATTGCTGCCTCGAGTAATTACCACTAACTTTTTGATTTTTTTTGAAAATTCTATAACCCCATTAAGATTCTTAGCTTCTATTAATGACATTATTTCTTGCTCGTTTGCAAAAATTATATCAAGTTTATTTGTTACTAAATCTAAAAAATTTTGTTTGTGTCTTTCAACACAAAATAAGTCTGATAATGACATTGCCACCTTGTTAGAGTTATTAATTGCTTTATCGAAAGCTTTTTTTGGTTCCCCTTTATCCCACAAGTATCCTTCGAGAAATAAAATTTCACTTCTTTTTACAGCTTCAATATCAATATCATTTTCAGAAATTTTACCTGCTGTGCCTAAAAAAGTAACCATGGTCCTCTCAGAGTCAGGTGTTATTAGGATTAAACAAGTTCCTGTTGGAGCAGTTTCTTTTTTTTTTGAATAAAAATATCTTACTTCTTCTCTTTTCAATCCCTCTTCATATTTAGCACCTAATTCATCGTCGTTAATTTTACCCACAAAACCTACCTTATTCCCTAATTGAGCTAGCCCTACAATAGAATTGGCTACCGAACCTCCAGATATTGTTTCCTCAATTCTTAAATTAGAAAGTAATTCTTTAAATTGATTTTCATTTACTAGTTTCATTGTACTTTTAGTCAAAGAATTTTGTTTTAAAAAATTTTCATCTACTTTACAAATTACATCAACTATTGCATTCCCAATTCCTAAAATTTTCATATACTGTTACGCTTTTTTGGTTTTAATTGGTTTCCTTCTATTTGGATAACAGCTTTTACAAATTTTACAAGTTAATCCATGACAATCTCTAGCTTTGCAATACTCTCTACCATACCAAATTATTTGAAGGTGCAACTTATTCCAATATCTCTTTGGAAATATTTTCTTTAAATCTTTTTCTGTTTGCATAACATTTTTCCCACTCGTAAGGCCCCATCTTTGAGCAAGTCTATGAATATGAGTATCGACCGGAAAAGCTGGATATCCAAAACCTTGAGACATCACCACACTTGCTGTTTTATGACCAACTCCTGGCAACTGCCCAAGTTCTTCATAAGTGTTTGGAACTTTGCTGTTATATTTTTCAACTAAT
>MDTG01292254.1_pt1 | contig 12230 bp, 9 predicted proteins | sample 811421 | NCBI WGS metagenome assembly MDTG01 (sample SAMN05326645, study PRJNA326480) | marine metagenome | isolation source: seawater | place: Pacific Ocean: South East | collected 2011
ATCGTTTCAGGGGGATTGAGTCGGTCGAAACTTCATTTTCTAGAAACGGGTTGGAGGGAAGATCTGTGGATTCATACCGGATTCCCGGACATAAGTCGCTTATTTCTCGCCATTTCGAATTTTCGTTCTGTTCCTAAAGCCTCTTGCTGGATGATTTCCCCGCCCCGACTCGGGTTACCACTCGTCCCTAAGGTTGGCGGGTGACTCCACTGGTCTGCCTTTCTGGAATGGCGCCGGGATCGAGACCCTCTCTGGCCGCATATAGGCGGGGATCAGGGGCGGACTGCCCGGCCGCCCTGGATCACGGTAGATGGCATCCAGCTGGGAGTGGCAGTGGGAAGGAGTAATCGTCCGGAGAAAGGTCAACGGACATTTAACCCAACGGTTCCAAATTAAAAAGCAACTCGGTAGAGCCTTCCTTCCAACGACCCGTTGCGCAAGGAAACAGAATCTTCCGGATCCCCTCCAAAGCGAGCAGCCGCCTCGTGGTTGGCGGTGTAGATTCCGGCCTGGCCACCGGGTAAGTGCTGCCGGAGATAAGCGCCGAGATCCTCGTAGAGCGGTGAGATCAGGCCTTCATCTCCACTGCGCATTCCGTAGGGCGGATTGCATACCGCCGAGCGGAAACCGGAACCGGGATCTGTCTTCCGGAAATCTCCGCACTTGAGCTCAATCGGTGCTCGGGGAAAGTGCTCGCGGCGTATCCGCTCGAGAGTCTTAAAGGTCCGGGGATCTATTTCGAGTCCAAGAAACCTCGCCTCATGCAGACTGCGTTCCTTGGCCTGCAGTCGGTTCCTTTCCTGCCCGTGGATCTCGCGATCGTAGTCGTAGAGCGATTCAAATCCGAAGCGTCTGTGGAGATTTGGGGCAATGCCTGCCGCCATCATCCATGCTTCAAAGAGCAGCGTGCCGGATCCGCACATGGGATCGAGGAGGGGGGAGCAACGATCCCAGCGGGAGAGAGCCACTAGGCCTGCCGCAAGGTCCTCCTTCATGGGGGCCCCGCCATGTTCGAGGCGGTATCCGCGCTTGAAGAGGGGCACGCCAGAGGTGTCGAAGGCGAGGGTGGCCCGGTGTTTCTCAAGATAGACTACGATATGGACATCCGGATCTCGTTTCTCAATTGTTGGGCGGGCACCTTCGCAGAGCTTTCGAAAGGTATCCGTGATGCCGTCCTTAACACGATGGATGGCATAGCGGGTGTGGGTGATCTTCGGAGAGTGGCCCTTGATGTCGATACGGATGCGCGCTTCTACCGGGAAAAGCTTGTGCCAGTTTGTCTTGCGGGACTGGTAGTAAAGGAGATCGTAGTTGCGGGCGTTAAAACTACGAATAGGCCGCAGGACATTCAGCGCCGAGCGTAACCCCATGTTTGCCCGGTAAAATCCCGCGAGGTCGGTCTCGATTTCAACTGCCCGCTTGCGTTTTTCAACCACTGCAATCTCCAGATCCCGGAGTTCCTCTGCAACAACTCCTTCGAGACCCCCACGGCAAAGGACAAAGCCGGGAAGGCGTTCAGGATCAGGAGGGGCGGTGGGTGCTGGCATTTTCCGGCGTTCGGTTCTGGTCGAGATCCAGCCTCGGGTTGTGCTTGTATCGATTGCCGGGCGAGTTGCAATCCCGCTTCCGTCATCAGGAAGCAATCGTTTCTGGTCGAGGGGCGGGTAAGTCGTCAGCGTTCCGGAATGTTTCTCAGGAAAAGGGTTCTTTTCTGTCCTCGGGCGTTATTTTTCTGCTCCGCCCTTGCAGTAAGAGAGGCCCCTTTGCGTGCCGTTTCGGCCAACATCGTTGTTCTCGTCTTTGGTGACGGTAAAAGATCAGACCTGCCCATCGCAGCCCCTCTGCTCGGGAAGAATGGATTGGGAGGACTTTTTTCATTGCCTCCGGTCAGGTCGGTTGCGAGCAGCACGACGGGTCTGGATCGTGCCGAAGAAGATTGCTGGCATGGCGGGAAAATCGCGAGTGCAGAATGGCATGTTTCCTGCACCTGACCAACACTGGTGCCCGGTCTGAAATACTCGGTGTGATTTCACCCCGTAATGGCGCTGTCAGGAAGATCCTGTGAGGATTACTACTTTCCGGAGAGAGAAGATGATCATGGAGCCGCCCGGGTCGCGGAAGGGCCCTTCTCCTCGGATGGTTCAATCACGCTGCGGCCCGGCACGCTGTGCCAAGACGAGCAGTGGCAGGGGATTGACGCTGATTCGAGGGAAAGGTCCGAGGTGAGAATACAGGAAGAGAAGCGGGGTGGCGGTATCTCGCAAAGACTTGGTCTGTTCATCTTATCCCAGTTTCTGCTGGCCGGAAATTTGACTGATATGTGAAAACTGCTGAGGAAAAATGGGTGGTAGATTGTTGAAGAGTGTAGTGTCCGTAATCGGAATTTCGGTCGGTGTGGCTGCGCCGGAGGCTGTGACCTTTGACCGGTTGACATATCATGAATCCCCGAAGGCGCTGCCAGCAGATGCAGTGACCGAGGACTGGCCGCGCTTCCTCGGTCCCCGTCACGACCTGCATTCGAGAGAAACGAGGCTCCTCAAGTCCTTTCCGGAAGATGGGCCTCGAAAGATCTGGGAAGTAGAGCGCGGCGGGGGACACGCGCCGCCGGTCGTGGCCGGGGACTATCTCGTCCTGATCCACACCTTGGGCGGCAGGGAAGTGATCGAGTGCCTGCATTCCGGATCCGGGAAGCGCTACTGGAAGTTCGACTACCCGGTCAAACTGACTTCCAGCTACGGCGTGGATGACGCGCCACGCTCCGCACCGGTGATCGATGGAGACCTGGTGTTTACCGTGGGGGTCCGGGGAGACCTGCACTGTCTTGAGCTGACGACCGGTAAGATTGTATGGCATAAGAATCTGGACAGGGAATACGGGCCGGCACCTCTTTTCTTCGGCCGGGGAAGTTGTCCTCTCGTATACGGGGAGACTCTGATCGTGAATGTAGGTGGAGAGATCTGTGTAGGTGCGTTCCAAAAACGGACCGGGGAACTGGTCTGGAAGACGGAACACCCCTGGCATGCAAGCTACGCCTCACCCGTTCCTGCCACCTTTCACGGAAGGAAGCGTATCCTCGTCTTCGCCGGTGGAATGACTGACCCCCCGACGGGTGGGTTGCTCAGTATTGATCCAAGCAACGGGAAGATTGACGATGCGGTGCCATGGAGGGCCCGCATGTTTGCCTCCGTGAATGCATCTTCCCCGGTGGCGGTTGGCAATGCGGCCTTCGTGACCGAGAGCTATACCGAGGGAGGGGCCCTGGTTGATTTTACTGCCGATGGAAAAGCAAAGCTGCGATGGAAAGCGAGACGTTTTGCAAGCCAGTTCACTACACCGGTCGCTTATGATGGATACCTCTACGGGGTAGATGGGTCCGGGGGAACGGAGATAGTTTGTTATGAAATCACGAGCGGAAAGGAGATGTGGCGGGACGGAATTGAGATCCCGGGAGCCCGGCTGGGGCGGGCCGGACTGCTCCGGATCGATGGGGACTTTCTCTGTCTCGGTGCGCAGGGAACCCTTCTCTGGTTGGACCTTTCTCCACAAGGGGCGAGGATTCTCTCCCGGGTTCAGCTTTTTCGAGCGCCTGAGACATGGGGCGTGCCGATTGTCAGCCGGGGACTGCTCTACGTGAACAAGAATGCGTTTGGGCCAAAGCTCATCTGCTATGACTTGCGGTCTGAATAGACGCTCTGCTCTTGGGACCCGGTGCGGGGACAGGGCACGAAAGAGGTCAGAGGCGTGCGGGTGGTAATGGCGAGGCGAAGACGGAGCAAATAAGGAAGGGCAAAAGGTTTATTTCCCGTCGAGAAGTTGTTCGGTCACTGAGAACAGGGCGTTTCCAGCGGCCTATTTGTTTTTCTGCGTGGGATTGAAGAGCGGCCCTTCTGGTGTAAACTCTCAAGTGATGGTTGTGCAATTTATCATCCGAATTCCTTTTGCAGCCCTGCTCACCACTGGCCTGCTTGTGTTCGGCATGGTCAATGGTCGCGCGCAGGCGGCTGAACTCGAAAAGGTGGAATTTGATCAGGCCAGCCTGGAGGACCTGATCGATTTTCTCCGGGAAGGTGCAACGGGAAAAACCCGTAATGTCCTCGTTGACCCGAGGGTTAACCGGGAGATCAGCGTCACCATGACCCTGCATAATGTGACCAAAGGTGTTGCCTTTGCTTATGCTGCAGAGCTAGGGGGCTTCGATTACCGGGAGGAGCGCCATGTCATCAGGATCATACCGCGCCTCTCCAAGCTTCCAGTAAAGGCGTTCCTCAAGCGGGGAAGACCGGTTGTTGAGCGGCGTGCTGCCGGAATTATCATGCCCAAGGTTGACTTCGACGAGACTGAGCTGCGTCAGGTCATTAGGGACCTTGCAGCGGCCAGTCGTCAATTGGATCCGCGGAAACTGGGTCTCAACCTGCTCCTTGGTCCCGGGGTGGATCCGGAGACCCCGGTCACTCTGGAACTTCAGAATATTCCAATGACCAACGTGCTGAAATACGTGGGAGATTTTGCAAGGGTGGACATTCGGGTGGATGGCGAGGCCATCATTTTCCTGAAGCGCCAGAAGGCCGGGAAGAGGTGAGGCTACTCGGGTTCCTCCCCGCGAGTTCCCACGGGATAGGCGCTCAGACGTTATTTTCGATTCCGGGGTAGCTTCTCCGGAAGGCCTGCAACATGTGTTGCCCGTAGATAATTGGACGGGAGGGAAGGTCTCGAAAGGTCCTGCGCTCAAAACCCGGCAGGAGGCTTGCGGGAAGGGGTTCTACTTCGGTGTCCAAGCCAGGTTCCAAAAAGAAGGGGATGGAAAAGCGGGTGGTTTCTCCCCGAGGGCTGCGAACGCGGTGGGGAGTGGCCATGAAATAGTGTGCAGTCCAGGTTTCCAGCATGTCACCCAGATTGACGATCAGGCAATCCTTCCGTGGTGGGGCAGGGATCCAGCTGCCGTCCGCGCGTCGCACTTCGAGACCTCCTACTTCATCCTGGGCGAGAATGGTCAGACAGCCGAAATCGGTGTGCTCTCCGATCCCCTGCCGGGGAATGGCGTCCCTTCTGACTGGAGGATAGGCGATCAGCCGAAGCATGCAGTAGGGTGGATCAAAGTGACGGGCAAAGGTTTCGTCCGGCAGGGACAGGCAGGATGCAAGGCTGCGCATGATCTGCTCTCCCACCGCACGTAATTCGGAAAGATAGGCGGTGGTCGCGTTTCGGAATTCCGTCTGGCCGGCAGGCCATTGATTCGGGCCCTGCAGGATATGGTAATCCGGCCCCGGGGGAAGCGGCTTGGTCTCCAGTCCGAGATCGAGCGTCTCCTTGTGATCGGGCGCTCCACCGGTCTCCTCTTCGTCGAGGACGGAGTAGCCGCGGTAGTGAGGGGAGCGGCTGATGTGGATGGCGTTCTTTTCCTCGAAGGGCAGGTTGAAAAAATTCCGGGCCTGTCGAAAGATGCGGGCGAGCGAACCACGAACAAGGGTCGGGTGGCGCAGGTAGAAGAACCCGGTGAGATGGCAGGCTACGCGCAGGGCTTCAAGCCGGACGGAGTCCGGGTTGGTGAGATCCCGGTAGTCAAAGGTGGGAAGCCCGTTTTCCATTCTCCCGTATTAGCAGCCTGCTCCTCTCCCAGTCACGTGTAATTACCCGAGGGAGAAATTGCGCCCTGAAGGGGCACGAGATTCCAAGGCTACACCACGGCAGCAGGAGGAAGACGGTGGCAGGAAGGCGCGGCTGCTAGACAGAGCCAAAGGCCTCCTTGATGACCTTACCACGATTACCTACGAAGAACGGGCGCCCTCCCATGGCGTGAATACGCTTCTCAATCGGGAGCCCGAGGGCGTATGCAATCGTGGTGTGAAGGTCCTTGGGTTCGTAGGACTGCGTCTTGATGCTACTGGCTGAGTCATCGGTCTCACCGATGACCTGGCCGCCCTGTACTCCTCCGCCGGCGATCATGGAGGAGAAGGCCTTGGGGAAGTGATCGCGGCCGCCACGCCCGTTGATGCGTGGTGTGCGCCCGAACTCGGTGGTGAGCACGACCATCGTTTCGTCAAGCAGACCCTGGGACTCAAGGTCCTGGAGGAGGGCTGCTACCGGCGCGTCCATCGCATTGGTCCGGTTGGCAGCCGTGCCCGGATTTCCATGCTGTCCGTCCCACCCTCCGAGCTGCACCTCGACGTAGCGGACGTTGTTCTGGATCAGGCGTCGGGCGAGAAGCAGACCACGCGCAAAGCGTGAATTGCCGTAAAGGTTCTTCACACTGCCCGGCTCCTTGTTGATGTCAAAAAGCTCGGTAGTCTTACTGTCGAAGAGTTTGACGGTCTCGGTGTAGAAGTCGGCGTAGGATGTGACGTCCTCGTGCGGAAAGCCTTTCTCGAAGGCCTCCCGAAAGGTTTCGGCATACTTGAGACGGCGTTCGAACTGCGTTTTGTTGATCTTGGGAAGGAGGTCTTTTATCCCGCGGTTGGGATCACCGATCGGGAGAGGGCTGTGATCCGGACGGAAGAATCCCGGTCCGGGGTTGCCACCACCTATCACCACGCTGTCGGGCACCAGTTGGCTGCGCCGTCCGAGGAAATACTGGGCCCAGGATCCCATCTGAGGGTGGGATGTCCCGGGTCGCCGGGTGAAGCCGGTATGCATGAGATAGTTGCCTCCACCGTGGTCGCCGGTCTTGGTGGTCATGCTGCGGATAACCGCCATCTTGTTGGCCTGCTTGCCAAGCTCTGGCAGCATGTTGGAGAGCTGGACTCCGTCAGCTGCGGTTGATGTGGGCGCTGAAGGACCGGCGATTCCGCTCTGCGTCTTGGGGTCGAACGTGTCGACATGCGTCATGCCACCCGACATATAGAGGAAAATGACGTTCTTGGCAGTAGCGTGCTTGGCTGGCTTGATGATCGTGGACTCCGTGGCACCGGCAAGGCTCGGGAGGATGGTTACCCCAAGGGTGGAGGCCGCGGCTCCAGTCAGGAAGTTTCGGCGGTCCTGCTCATCGAGTTTGCGGACAAAGTCTTTCATAGCGACGGGTGGAAGTGTTTTTTGGGTTGTGTTATTTGACGAATAAAAACTCCGGGGTGTTCAGGAGGGCCCAGATCAGGTCGGAGAAGATCTCCGGGCCTTCCGCAGCACGCAGCTCACGGTCAAGCAGGTGCTGCTCGCTGCCGATTGCGCGGCGGCTGAGAATGCTCATGAAAACCACGTCAGCTTTTTCAAAGTTGGAGCGGAGGTTTTTCATGTCGAGGAAGATACGGGAGCCCGGGGAGGTGAGGATCTCGGTGGCATATCCATTCATGAGCTCCATGACCTGGGGAACCGATCCATCCAGGGAGCTGGCTTCGATCACGAAAGTTCGGTCGGACTGGCCGAACTTGGACAGGAAGTGAGCAGGGTCGGCGGGTTGAGGGAGCTCGGAAGCCCGGGCCAGGAGGAGCTTGCGTTTTTTAGCGGCTTCCATAAAGGCCATCATCATCTCCTCGTCCGAGGGGCCGGTCTCCTTGCGGCTGAGAGCGGTCTGTCCGAATGGCTTGTCTCCCTTGGGAGGCTTCGCGTTCAGGATCGAGACTCCTTCAGAATTTATCAAGGTTTGCTCCGGCTTGAACTTATTGAATTCCTCCACCCGGGCTACGAAATCAGCCACCGACCCAGCGGGGCTGGAAACATTGATCAGCTTGTTATAACGGTAACCGGTATCCAGCCGGAACTGGTTGGGGTCATCCACCATCAGCGTGACAAAGGAATCCCAGATCTGTTCGGAGTTCATCCGGCGGAGGAGCGGACCGTTGAAGAAGTAGGGGTCGGTCACGTTGATCTTCTTCCGGGTGGAGAGGCGGTTGTAGGCCTTGGTGTTTACAATGGCCCAGGAAAACGCCTTAAGATCGAACTGGAGGGTAATCATCTCCTCGGTGAGAACCTTGAGGAGGTCAGCGTTGAGAGTTTTCTCGGGATTGATGTCGTGAAGAGGTTCGGCAGCGCCTCGTCCCATGTAGCGGGCCCACATGCGGTTGGCGATATTCATTGCGAAGCGCTCGTTCTTGGGATTGGTCAGCCACACCGCGAGCCTCTGGCGGGGGTTAAGAGCCGCGGCGGCGGTGCCATCTTCTTTCCCGAAAAGGATATAGGGATCGACCTTGTCGCGGGGGAATCCATCTTCGTACTGATAGTTTTCGGGCAGCCGCATGGGCCGGTTTGCCACGGTGTGGACAACAAGTTCACTGGCGCGGCTCATGTCGCGGACAGCCCGCTGGTATCCGCCGGCGATATTATTGATGCGTTGCTTCTGCTCCTCATTCGCCGGGTTGAGTTTCTGGCTTTTGGCGATGTAGGCCTCCAGGTCATTGCGCTTGGGCATCTTCCCGGGCAGGCCCTTACCCTTGGTCTCCAGGTCGGCCAGGTAGGCGGAGAACTCGAAGTATTCATACTGCGTCCAGTCGCCAAAGGGGTCGTCGTGGCACTGGGCACAGGTAATGTTGGTTCCCAGAAAGACCTTACCCATGAAGGCGACGTGATCGAGCTTCATGGCGTTATCACGGAGATGGTATCCCACCGCAGGATTATCCCAGATGCGACCTTCCGCCATGACCATTTTTCTAACAAGCTCATCCCACGGGGTGTTGGTGTCTATCTGCTCCTTAAGCCAGTAGATGAAGGAGTCGTTCCGGAGCACGGTGCCGGGGAAGGTCGTCTGGACGCGCAGGAGTTCCGCCAGGTGATTATAGTTATGGCTGGCGTAGTCCCATGACCCCAGAAGTTTCATCACCAGTTCCTGGCGCTTGTTCTTGCTACGGGAACCGAGAAACGCCTTGGCCTCATCGTAGCTGGGTATCCGGCCGGCCAGGTCAAGGTAGATCCTGCGCAGATACATGTGGTCGTTGAGACTCTCGTTGTATTTGAGCTTCTTTTTTTCGAGTCCGGCATCGATCGCGGCGTCGATCCTCTTGACGGCGAGGGCAACGAGGTCGGCCTTGGCGGTCATTTCCCTGCTGCGAACAAATTCCTGATCAGCCTTGGAAAGAACCTTCAGGGGAACGGTTACGACCTTCTGATCTCCATCGAGTCGGATCTTAACCGAACCGCTTTGGAAGCCGGCGAAGGTTCCCTTGATGGGCTGGCCGGTTGAGTTAAGCCAGGTGCGCCCGGAGAGAACGGGAAGAGAGCACAGCGTGACCAGAGCGCAGATGGACAGGATTCGTATATTCATGAGTGCGAATGGACGAATAGGTTTCGGAGCAGCCTTGGGTACATAGGCCATCCGGTGGCTGATGTCTATCCGATTGGTCACAGAATGAGGGGGGCTCAGGGCCGATATTCCTGAAAATAAGCGAAAATCGCGTCCGGCTCTTACCCCAAAGCGGGCAATCAGTTGGCTGCGAGTCCCGGGACTGGCGCACTCGGAGGAGAATTGGGGAAGGAACAGAGAGCAGTTTTTCGCGGCAGGGCGCGTGCCTCGGCAGGTGTCATTTTTGCAGGGAGGGTGCCGGTCAGGAAGGCCTGTCCAGCAGTGCTGCGGGTTACTCCCTCATCCTGAGGGTCACCCGTCGGTCCACCTCGACATTCCTGATGGTCCGGGTGGATCCGCCTGGCCAGAGTATTTCCATTTCCACGGAGTCTCCGTGTTCTCCCAGTCCGAAATGGAGGACGAGATCGTTCTGGTTTCCCTGGCCGGTGCCGGCTTCGACCTGTCGGGTGAAGATCTGACCGTCGGGCATCGATAAGCGGACCTGAGCTCCAATCGCGAAGAGATTGACCTGCTTTCCGGGATCGCCGAGGAGGCGCACTTTCAACCAGTGCTGATTCCCGGTGTAAAGGTTCACGAAGAGCTTTCCGGCAGCCATCAGATCGAGGTCTCCGTCGTTGTCAAAGTCGGCCCAGGCGGCCTGATAGGTGGGAGGAAGGCCATCCAGCTTGCATTCCGTGGTAGCGTTGGCGAACTTGAAGTTCCCCTCATTGCGGAAAAGGACGGAGTTGTTCGGCCGTCCGAAGCTGGCGGTGCCGTAAACCGTGGTGAAGAAGAGGTCCAGATCACCGTCATTGTCGTAGTCGGCTGCCGATGGGCTTGCATACGATTCCTGGTAGAAGACTCCGCCCTGTCCCCTGCTCTCGAACTGGTAGTCGCCGTTGCGTCCCCTGTTCCGCAGCCAGAGTGACTCGGGTTGATTCCCGCGGTTGTCCTTGTGGGCGAAGTTACCGGCAAAGAGGTCAATGTTTCCGTCATTGTCGAAATCTCCCCAGGCCGCACCGATGGAGTGTCCACCCGCGAAGCCCGGTCCATTTGCAATCGCGCCATGGGCTGACGTGATGTCTGCAAATGTTCCGCTGCCGTCATTCTGCCAGAGAATGTTGGGCTGCAGTCGGTAGTTCGAGACGTAGACATCGAGGTCCCCATCGCGATCAAAATCGCACGCACTGACCCCCCGCGCCCGGTAACGGGTTTCGCTCCACGCCAGCTCGAAATTCTGTCCGCCCTGGTTGGTCAGGATGAAGTCGGCGTGGGTGGCGCTGGGCCAGGTCTCGTAGCCACCCACGTAGAGGTCGATCAAGCCGTCATTATTGAAGTCCCCCCAGCAGGCCCCGAGAGAGCTGCCTCCCGGAAGCTGGGGAAGGGGGACTTCCACGAATTCCTTTCCGCCCTTGTTGCGGTAGAGTTTGCGCCTTGTCCAGGAGTAGAGGTCGATGAATCCATCATTATCGAAGTCGGCGGCGATGCAGGATCCCGGACTAGCGACTTTCACGAACTTCCTTCCTTTCTCGTTGCGGTAGAGTGCTCCCCCGGTGCAGAGGTCGGTCCAGCCGTCGTTGTTGAAGTCAAACCAGCACGCCTCGTTGCCTCCGGCCACGCCGAGTTCCTCGCTTTTGTCTGCAAAGGTGACGGAGGGGGATGGGAGAGCCGCGGCCACCGTGGTCACCAGAAGAATGGAAAGCGACGCCATACGTGATTTGCGCATCAGGGCTGCCTATAGCCCTTTTCTTAGGGAGGACAGCGGAATCGAGCCCGGAGGGCGGGGAGGCCTCCGGGAATGAGGTAATTTCTGCAGGGACGCGGGAAGCCTGTCAGGCAGGGTATCCTTTTTTGATGCATCCGGGACGTAGCGTTGTTAGCTCTGCGGCACGATGACCACTACCTGGAGATTTCTTGCAGCTGTTTCCCTGCTGGGGATCCATGCGGGGTGTAAACCAATCGGCGGCTCTCCGCCTGAAGCGGTGTCCCGGGTGGAGGAAAGCGCCTTTCCGGGCGAATCAGGCGAGGCGGGCATGCTTGATGCCCGGCCCGGCTTCCAGAGAGCCCAAGAGCTTTCTTCCTCCGTGAAGGTGGGCACCACCCAGGGGGTGGTGGAAGCGATGTTCGGCCCGCCTGACAAGGCGGGTTACAAGACCTACGGCCGGGCCACGCAAACGGCGTGGCGAGCGCTGGTATGGGAATGGGTCTTTCAGGACGTTACTCCGCCCCGGGCCCTTTCGATCGTTTTCCAGGAAGATGGAGCGGGAACGTGGCGGGTGAATCATGGTGACTGGCCGGAGTAGGCTGCGGCCGGGAGGCGGGCAGACACCAGGCGAATTGCCGGGGTCCGGACCGCCCGGATCCCGTGGGAGAATTCCGGTCTTCCCTGCGAGCGGAATGGTGTAAAAGTCGGAATGGAACTGCGAGCTGTGATCCTTCTGTCCCTGCTGACCGGGACAGTCCTCTGCGCCCGGGATGAAGACGGGGGTCGGCCGAACATCATTCTGGTCATGGCTGACGATCAGGGATGGGGGGACATGGCCTACAACGGGCATGTCCGCCTCAAGACTCCCAATTTTGATCAAGCGGCCGCCGAGGGCTTGAGATTTGATCGCTTTTACGCTGCCGCCCCGGTTTGTTCTCCCACTCGAGCGAGCGTCCTGACCGGTCGGACGCCCAATCGCAGCGCGGTCTTCAGTTGGGGTCACCCCATCCGCCCTCAGGAAATCACTATTGCTGAGATACTTGCGGAGGAGGGATACCGCACGGCTCACTTTGGCAAGTGGCACCTCGGTTCGGTTCGCAATGAAAGCCCTGCTCACCCGGGCGCCAACGGGTTTCAATTCTGGAGCAGCGCCCCGAACTTCTATGAGAACGATCCTATTTTTTCTCAGAAAGGAACTGCTATCCAGCAAAAGGGGGAGAGCTCGATGGTCACCGTGGACGGAGCCCTCGATTTCATGGAGACCGCGCTGGCCGGCAAGAATCCCTTTTTCGTGGTGATCTGGTTCGGCTCGCCGCATCGCCC
>MDTG01378146.1_pt1 | contig 12230 bp, 13 predicted proteins | sample 811421 | NCBI WGS metagenome assembly MDTG01 (sample SAMN05326645, study PRJNA326480) | marine metagenome | isolation source: seawater | place: Pacific Ocean: South East | collected 2011
AATCAAAAATAAGTGGGGAGGAGTATTCTTACCCCTGTCATTGCAGATGGGAATGGGAGGGTGAAAAAATAACCAAGACCATTTGCTATGTTGACCCAACGTCAATATTTAAAGAATTTGCATTATATCAAGAAGAAAATAAATAAACAATTTAACCCTCCCTTGTGGAGGGTATTTTTTTAAAACAATTCAATTGCTCTTAAACGCAATCACCCCCTATACTTCGCATTAACAAAGTCGATTACCAATATGCTTTTATATCTATAATAGTTTAAAGAATTGAATCGAGCTTACTTCAATAATCTAAATGAATTTAATCCACCACATCATTTGTAGAGTTGTTGAATTAGAAATGGCCAGAAAGAAAAAATATAAAACCCCTTTTGTAAGAAGCAAGAGAGGTTTAAACCAAACTATTAATTTAACATACTTATATTTGAAAAATAAACACTGAAACAATGTTTTGTTAAGTTTAACACAATGTTAAATAAAAAAGGATAAGTCTAATTAGTTGACAACAATATGGCTTAGTAAAATATAATTTAGTTTAAATGTGAACCCTCTAAACTTTTCTTACCTTAACAAAGGTTTATCTAATTAAATGAAAAAAGTTTTAATTTTTTTCTTGTTGAGCCTCTTTCTGTTTTCAACTGTAGGTTGCTCTTTGCTCCATAAGAGGGCTTCCTATGACAATTACGTCAACAGAAGTAAAAGAAAGTGATCCCTAAACATTAAACTAGGCATTCAACTCATACCTGTACAAACAAAAAAGATATGAGAAGCAACCATACTAATCATACCTTTTAAGCAAAAATTACTACGTGAATAGCAATATGTAAATGTAAGTCTTTTTTTAGCATATCTTTATTTGCCCTTATTCAGGATTTTTTTTTAAACCCATGCAACTCCACTCGCTAGCAAAATAAAGTCAATTACCAATCCTTAACGATTAGGGTTTTAATATATAAACTGACTAAAAGGATGATCAACAATTTAACTGTTAAACACTTTTGCAGTTTGAATTCTTGAACCGATTTTAGTTAGAAGATAACTAGGTCATTATTTTTAATTGCAGATCATTACAATATCGCTTTATAATTATATATCAATTTAGTTTTTGTACATTTAAATAAATTGTTGTTTAAATGAGAAAAAGAGACATTGTAATTTTAACCTCAGCATTCCTTAGTTTTATTCTCTCTGTATATCTCTGGTTCTCCGGAGATAAAGAAATGGGGCAGTATGTATCTATCTGGGTCCCAACAATAATTATTTATGGCATTTTTCTAAATACCCTTCCAAAGAAATGAATGACGTTCAGTTATTTATCATTGGATGCGTTTTATTTGCTCCTGTTTTATTAGTCATGTTTGGTTCCATCTTGGAAACACGTGAATCGGAAAGTATAAAACCTTCTGAAAAGCCCATAAACTTTTACATATATCAAATTGCTTTTTCGGTTCTACTAATAGCAGTTTTTGTATTACTTGGGGTGCTGATTTTTAAAATGTAGGGATATCCTCCTGCCCAATGTAGCTCGAGACGGGTCGGATTGAATATTCAAATATTCGGGGAATAAAAAAACCAAGCAAAAGCATCAAAAGTTGTCGTTTAATGAAAGAACTCAACAGCAGCAACAAACATTTTTGTAATAGCTGTAACAAAGAAATCGATTTTATATGGTCGAGTGGCATTTACAACAACAGCGAATTTGCCCGACTTTGCAGGGATTGCAGGAAGCAAATCTTCGATGATTTGTGTTCCTGATCCAGGTTTAAAATCTAGTAACCCTATGAAAAAACTACACGCCATTGTCATCGGTGCGACTGGCGCCACGGGTCAACAAATAGTAGCCCAGTTATTAGAAGATAATGCTTTTGATAAAATATCCATTTTTGTCAGAAAAACCCCCCATTATTCCCACGATAAATTGATGATCCATAAAATCGATTTTTCAAGACTTGCAGACTACAAAGATTTGATTAAAGGCGATGTATTGTTTTCCGCCCTTGGAACCACAATTAAAGAAGCTGGAAGTAAAAAAAATCAATATTTAGTCGACTATACCTACCAATACGAATTTGCCAAAATGGCCGCAGAAAATAGCATATCACGTTACGCATTGGTTTCATCCATTGGAGCCGACCAAAAATCTTTATTTTTCTATCCAAAAATTAAGGGGGAGCTCGAAGTATCGGTAAAGCTTCTAAAGTTTCAAAAAATTCATATTTATCAGCCCCCAATTCTCATAAGACCAACAGAATTATCAAGGACTTATGAAAAAATAGCCATCCCTATTTTTAAAAGTTTTAATAAGATCAGGCTACTCAAATCTCAAAAGCCTTTGGATGTATCATCATTAGCCAAAAAGATGATAAGCGAAATCAAATCAAAAAAAACAGAATTATTTAAAACCTTTAAACCAGAAGAAATTTTCTAATTCATGGAAATGCTTTAGCTTTTTATAAGTACATCACCTCAAAGCTCATAATACAAATAGGCTTTTTAGGCCATGAATTTTAGGACTGTAACAATCATTAATAGATTATAGCATTTTGGTGTAATCGTTTTTTATATTTACAGTTATTATTCATCATAAATCAGTCTTTTGCAGCCGAATAACAATACCATATCACCAATGAAAACTTTGGGTGAATTTATCATAGAAAATCAAAACCAATTTGAATACTCAACGGGAGAATTGTCTAGATTACTAAACGCAATAAGGCTGGCTTCCAAAGCCGTAAATCACGAAGTAAACAAAGCAGGTTTGGTCGATATTATTGGTGCGACAGATCAAAAAAATCACTCCAATGAGAAACAGCAAAAATTAGATGTATATGCCAATCAGGCCTTTAAAAGAGCCCTGATTAATCGACAAATTGTATGCGGATTTGCCTCTGAGGAGGAAGACGATTTTATCGCAATTTCAAGTGAAAACGATAATAAACGTAATAATTATGTGGTTCTCATCGATCCGTTAGACGGCTCCTCCAACATCGATGTCAATGTTTCTGTAGGCACCATATTTTCTGTTTACAGAAGAATAACTCCAAGTGATCAGCCAGTATCTGCAGCAGATTTTCTTCAAAAAGGTGCAAATCAAGTCGCTGCTGGGTATATTCTTTATGGTACGTCGACCATTTTGATTTATACCACTGGATACGGTGTCAATGGCTTTACATTAAACCCCGCTCTCGGAACTTTCTATCTTTCTCATCCCAATTTAAAATTTCCTGCCGCTGGAAACATTTACTCCATCAATGAAGGAAACTACGTACACTTTCCGCAAGGCATTAAAAAGTACATTAAGTATTGTCAAGAAGACAAAAACGAAAGGCCCTACACCGCTAGATATGTAGGATCATTAGTCTCCGACTTCCATAGAAACCTGATCAGTGGAGGCGTGTATTTGTATCCTCCTACCTTATCCTATCCCGATGGAAAATTAAGGTTGCTCTACGAATGTAACCCCATAGCCTTCATTGCCGAACAAGCTGGAGGCGCTGCTACCGAAGGAAAAAACAGGATATTGGATATTTCCCCTGAAGAATTGCACCAACGTTGCCCGCTATATTGTGGAGATAAATCCATGGTGGGAGATATTGATCGTTTTTTAAAGTTTAATTAGCTTTCCTAAAGACCATTAATCCAGGTACTTGTAGGGTAAAAATTAAAATAATCCTCTCAAATAATGCTTGGTGGCGTAAATTAGGGTGCTCGATTATTTTTTTAACTTAATTTGTGAAAAAAAATTCCCTTTTTTTATATTTCTATTTGCTGTTTGGGCTCAAAATTCACAATACAACTTAAATTCCTAAATGGATCAAGGAACCAAAGCGCCCAACACGCATTATTTGGGTGAGGCATGATTGAATAGAATTTTACAAGCCGATGGAAATCTAAGCTTTAATATTACTAAGGCCACATTTAGCGCGAATTCAACCTTGGATTGGTACAAACATTCCGAATCACAAGTTTTGGTCGTTGTAGATTAGTCGGGCTATTATCAAGAAAATGGAAAGAATCCTATTCGTCTAAAGTAGGAGATATAATCAGAACTCGTGCCAATGTGGAACACTGGCACGCCGCTACAAAGGAAAAAGATGTCACCTATTTGGCCATCTACAGTGGAGAAACAAAATGGACGCAAGTATTTTCAAGAGAAGATTACGACCGTGCTACTAATACATTAAAATTACCAAAATAGACCACACTCAAAAGTATCTAACCTAAAATGGTCGCTTCTTAGCCGACCCATATTTGATTTTTAAATACAACCCACAGCGCTTTTCAAATTTTTTGATTAAAAAAAGCCCAGTCATACTGAGCTTTACAGATTTAGCAAATAGAAAAAAGTATTCTTGAGACTTCAACGCATTGTGCATGCTCAGTGAGTCATCTAAGATCATCATGGTAGTAATTTAACCATGGTCATTTACTTCAAAATAATGCCCAAAAATTATATCCATCCCTCTGCGGATGCATTTATTTTTTTAAAAACCTTATTTCCCTCTGCGATCATAAAGTCTAGAGTGACCTTAAAATTACCCCAAAGCTGTGGACTTTTGGCAAAGTTTTGCATCATTGCTACTTTTCTTGTATGTGCTCCAGATAATGGGTGATCTTTTTCTGGAAAGGTCCATACATAATTGTCATCTATCAGTTCATTAAAAAAGTAGCCATGTCTCCCTTTCAAATAACTCAATGCCTCTCTCGGTGATTTTTTTTACATTCGTTGAAATTTGATTTATGGTATGATTAAAATAAAATTAACTAAAAAATAATAAGAACTCACAAACCGATTTAAAAACCAATTAGTAAAGTTGAGTTAGTACAATTATTCAAAGGTATAAGTCCCGCGCTCTAATACAACTTCTGTATAATCATCGGTAGTATTGATGAGCGTTACATTATCATCAAAACTCACCCTTGCCAACTGGTTCCCTTTTAGTTTTAAGGTGGCTCCCTCAGTAAATACTGATCCCTTAGATCCTTTTACATAAATAGTAATTGGACTATTTGATTCAAAGCCATAGCCATCATTTAAAAAACTTGTTCCTGATTTTACAAAAAATGAATTTAGGGTAGCGTCATTTTTCCTTACCCAACAGAGTTTTCCGGCGAACGTCGAGCCTTCAAAATCCACAATATTATGCTCTGAAGAAACGATATAATCTGTTACCGAACCTTGAGTAAACTTTACTCCGTCATAGTCTTCCGAATTCAGTTTTTGAAAGCTGGGTTTGCCCACCAAATGATTGTGGGGAAATATGAGTGTGATGATATTTTTTTCTCCGCTATCATTCGCCGAATATAAAGATTCCAGTCGATTGTGATCCGGATAGTCAGGATAACGGTCTGGAACAGCCGAAGGAACTTTCTCAATATTTACTGCATCCGGGGGATCCAGGTAATAGAAAGTGACCTCACCCGCTGGCACCGTTGGGTAATGATCAATCGGTGCAGTGTATTCACGGCGGTCCTCTGTGGTGGTGATATTATTTTGGCTGGCAGGATGAAAGTTATTTCTGATGCGATCCCCAGAACTTGCTAGCACTTCATCATAAATAATAAAATATCCATTGGCCTCTGGAGTGGTCTTTACCAACATCATATTCCTAGAATGGTCAGCGCTGCGAATCGCTTCCCCTTCGTCTCCCTGGGCAAAATCTAATCCATCTGTGGTAAATCCTGCAACTATTCCGGCGCCATGGAATCCATCGTGATTCTCTCCATTAATGGTCAATGTGTTATTTAATTGGGCAGGCCGGGTCGGGGCGCCCAATCGCCCTCCATTCACCAATAATCTGTTGCCCAAGGCCGAAAGAGAAAGGCCATTTACCTCGTTGTGGGTATGCCATTCACTCTGCGACTTGATGTTGTACAATACAGCATGGAGTCCAGCGCTACTGTCGGTTTCGTCTCTGAAAAAGGCCCCTCCATTGTGGTAAATTTTACTGGCAGGAACCACGGGTTCGGGCAGTGGATTTTGCGGTAGAATATAAGTCAAAACATGTCCAACAGCAGGAACACCTTTATGGAACCAAGCCGCATAGGTCGAAGCCTCATGGTCAAAGTTAACCACCCTTCTGTGTAAAAGGGAGTTTCCCAAACCCTCTGTCGGGAGCATGTCTCCAATAATGGAAAGCTCTTTTGCAGGGTTTACACTAGATCCAAACATCCAACGCATAAATTTTTGTAAGCGGTCATTGTTGTAATACCGCCGGTCTATCCCGGTGAACTCGAGCACATCCATATAACCGGATTTAGAAATCCGGCTGTCCCCACCGCCCACACGGGACCAAGCATAAGTATTGGTTACAGGACTCACTCCATCCGGAGTAATCTGATTGAGAAGTGCTTGATAATAGCGGTCATCTGGGGTAGTTAACTCGCCTTTATAAATTTGCCAGGTGCCATGGGTCCCGTAGCGTGCTGTTTTCCACGAGCCTGTTGTATTAACCCTAAAAATCCGCTCTGAAATCAAAGATTCACATCTGTTTATGTCCTCTAAAGACAGTGCGTCATACACAATGTCCAAAGCGATTATAGCGCAAAAAAATGAGCCCAGATTAGGAACTACATTCCCCCAGCTTGAACTTTCTCTTATGTCTAAGGTTGAATATCGGTTGAGAATGACATCTCTTACTTTATTGGCATACTCTAATCTTTTGGGAGGGTCGAGTATGTAGGCCAATGCCAAAGCACCAATGTGCTTTTGCAAAGTTCCGTAATGGTTTGAATTTATAGATCCATTCGCCTGCTCCAAGGCATCTTCTTTCATGGATTTCCATGGATCGGCGTTGGACTTTTCTATAAGCGATGGAAACATGTCTTTGGTGACAATTAAAAAAGGGTGATGGGTCTCTTTTTCTTCAGTTAATGTGGATGCTTCCTCAGGCTCTGATGAGGGCACAGTGGAAACACTTTTTACAGAGGAACTTTCTGGGCTGCAACCTGTTATAAAAAAAAAAAATCAACAATGGAGAAATCCACCAACAATATCGAATAAAGGTGTGATTTGGGATTATGGATTTTACAAATTTATTTTTCAATTTATTATCAATTGAATTAATCAAATCGTTATAAAATAGTTTAGTAATTGGGGCATAACTTATTTTTGGAAATTATACTTCCATCGCCATGATTTGGTCATAAAAAGTAGCCGTAACCGTAAACCAGTAACCGTTCTCCTCATGAACACTATTATCTCCTTTCCCTCGGAAGGAATGGTACTCCTCAAGATGTTTTTTGAAACGCTTTAAATCGTTTACTTTATAGGATTTTCCAAAATCATCTTCTATGATTTGCATTTTTAATTTTTCAACAATATAAAAAACTTTATGCACTGGCTCAAATAAAGAGGGCATGGATCTTAAAATACTAGGGGTATAAACTCCATATCAAATGTCCCATGAACACCACTACCAATCCCACCAATCCTTGAAGTAAAGTCCCAACTGTGTGGGTCCTATAGGCGGTTTGTACATCCATCCCGCTCATTTGAGAAACTATCCAAAAATAAGAATCGTTGGCGTGAGATACCGTCATTGAACCGACACCGACAGCAACAATCGTCCATATTTTTCCCATTTCACTATCTAAGCCCAACAAGGGTAAAAGTGGAAAAACGATGGAAGAAGCAGTAATAATGGCAACTGTAGATGACCCTTGGGCTGTTTTCAGAAGTGCTGCAATGGCAAAAGGAATAACGATTCCTAACGATTCAAATGAAGTAATGTTTTGTGCAAATTCCTGTAAAGGAACCGTCTGGATGATGGATCCCAAACCACCTCCCATGCCAGTGATCACCAATATAGGCGTTGCCAGTTTGATCCCTTTAACAACCGTTGTTTTGATAAAAAATATTCTTTTGGTCTTTCCCAAACCAAAAGCAAAAAGGACCCCTACACCCAAGGCGATGGTGGGCCGGGTTAGAAAATGTAAAAAGGAAAAGCCAAAAATGGTTTTGGGTAAAAACGGCATTAAAGACCCAAGGCCCATTAGCACGATTGGTACTATAATCGGTAAAATGGCAAATGAGAATCTTGGAAACTGATCCTCTGCCTCTGGCCAATCCATATCAGTAGCGGTTCTGATACCGCTTGTGGAGTTTTTCTTGATCAGGTAGTTGCCGTAAGCCCCACCCACCAGGATCAATATAAGCGCCACGATACCCCCTACCATCATCAAAAGACTGAGGTTTTCAAGCTTTAAATTTGCGGCAGCAGCCAACGGACCAGGAGTAGGTGGAATCAAAACATGGGGAGCAAAAAGACCTGTTGAAAGTGCTACTGTGAGTCCCACCAAAGGGGTTTTTGTTTGTTGTGATAAGGTTTCGTTGAGCTTGGCGAGAATAACAAAGGCGGCATCACAAAAAACAGGAATAGAAACCAAATAACCCACACAGCTCACCGCATAGGGCAATGGCAAAATGCTGAGGTAATTAAGGATCCCCCCCGCAATAGATAAGGTAGCTCTGGAGCGCTCCAGCGCATACCCAATCAAAGTTCCAAAAAGTATTAATAATCCAATATTTTGAACAATTTTACCAAACCCTTTTGACATTAACTCCAATGCTTCAAAAGGAGCAATCCCCAGCAACAGTGCTAATAAAAGAGCAGATGTAAAGAGTACCACTATGGGATTCCATTTAGTGTAGGAGGTCCCAATAACGATCCATAAAATGGCCAATACGATACTGATCAGTGAAAAAATCATTTGTTTCAGTTATTCGTTTTTAAATTCGCCAATACGGCCATAAGTTTTGTGGTGAGATTTTGTTCTCCTCTCTTTAAGGCTTCCTCCAGTGGCATTTCGTTCGGTTGAATTTTGTTTACCTCCACATGCGGCCAGCTGTGAACTCGGCCCACCGAAGATTGACCAGCCATTATTAAGGTTGGGGTTTTCGATTTCGAGGTTAACTGTGCCACATTGTAGGGAAGCTTTCCAAATAGGCTTTGGGAATCAAAAGAGCCTTCGCCGGTAATAACCAAATCTGCCTCAGCAATACGATTGTGGAGGCTCGTCAATTCGGCCAGCAGATCGAATCCCTTTTCTATTTTCGCATTCAACAAACCATAAAGTCCAGCCGCGACCCCTCCAGCAGCTCCACCCCCTTTGACCGGTTTGATGTCAATTCCAAATTGTTTCATCACAACTTTTGCAAATTGCGCGCCCGATTTTTCGAGCTGTTCGATCATCTCCGATGAAGCCCCTTTTTGTCGGGCATAGGTTTGAGCTGCTCCAGACGAACCCAAAAGGCTGTTATTAACATCGCAGGCTACAATCCATTCTGTTTGAAAAACACGAGGGTCGACTTCAGATAAGTCAATGCGACTCAAATCCGATATAAAACCACCGCCTTGTCTGAGCTTGTTGTTTTTTGCATCGAAGAAAAGACCATTTAAAGCGCTGATTATTCCTGTCCCAAAATCGTGTGTCGCGCTTCCTCCGATGCCCAAATATATTTTTCTACATCCTTGGTCCAGCGCGTGAAGGATCATTTTACCGGTGCCCCAGGTAGACGTTTGCATGGGGTTTCTTTCCTCGTGGGCAATACCCAAAAGCCCCGCTGTTTGGGACAATTCTATCCAAGCGCTTTTTTGACCCTCAAAACAAAAATAAGGTGCGTCAATTGGACGTTTAAGTGCATCGGTGGCAGCAGCTATTTTTTCGCTGCCTTTAACATGGTTTTTCAAAACCCACAAAGCCCCCTCACCTCCATCAGAAAATGGCATAGAAAGACAACTGCTGCTTGGGAAAATATCCCTGACACAGTTCTCCATGATACGCGCAACCTGCACAGCAGTCATACTTCCTTTAAAGGAATCGGGTATTAAAAGAACCTTCATCTATTTTTAAATCTCCTCTAATGTAATCCCTTTTAAAAAAATTACAATTTCTTTAAATTGATGGTATTCTATTAATTCTTAGTTGAAAATTTTCCGCAATCATTAAAATGGGAAAACATATATCATTGCTCCTCGCCTTTTTCAAACCACAGCATCACGCGGTTGTTGTTGAAAAGATTCAAATTGGTCACCGCAAAATTATTCTGATTGTTGAACACGGGCAAGTTTCCACTCAATTCCAATTCTACACCTTGGGTTACGGATTTCAGCCGGTATCCCAGCGCTTGGTATTCATTAATTAGGCGAACAATAGAAGGGTTCTTAACCATTTCTCTTTTGACCTCCTCACCATTGTCTATTTTGTATATTAACTCTTTTTTGGACTGTTCCAAAATATCAATGATGATCCACTCCTGGGAATAACAGGAAAGAGAAAACAATGACATTAAGAAAAAGTAATGCTTCATTTAGAGCTGTTTAAATTTGCATTAAGCCTTTTTATCAATTCTTTTGCTCAACTGAACTAAAGTAATCATTACTATAGCCACCATGGCATGTAAAAACCCAAAAGCAAAAGCATCTAGCACATTCATTTTTCCTTTAATTGAAGACAGTGAAAAAAAGAAAACCGCCAAGAGGTTAAATAAGGCTACACTGTAGCCATATACCAATCTTATTTCGGGTTTGTGCCAAACTTTTTTGAGAATAAAAAAAGTGATAAACCAAAATAAAAATTCATATAAATACTGAATATCGTTTAATCCCAACATATCCTCTTCATTTAATTCAGTATAAATTTAGATAAAAATTTACACGATTCAAATCCTTTGTAATAAATCTATTCGATTTTCATTTGCCTTGTTGTAGGGTATTGTGGATTTGTAAAGAAGCTGTTTTCAAATAGCTGATCCCTATAATTTTTGCTAAAATGCCTTCAAATACTGTCTTTCAAATCAATATATATTAATTTTGATTAAATCTAACAAGCCCAAACACATGAAAATATTGAAACTATTTATGGTTATTTATTTTTCAGGCCTAAACGCCCAACAAGAACAAGAAATTGATTCATTAAAAGCCGATACCCTAGACTTATTAAACCAAGAAAAAAAGAATTTTAAATTTTTTGGCGTTACTCAATTCACCTTCAATCAAGCTTATTTCGAAAATTGGGTGTCTGGGGGTGAGAATTCTGTTACGGGGCTACTAACGATTGATTATAACATCAATTATCTAAATAAGCTAAAATGGGTGTGGGACAATAACATCATGCTGTCATTAGGTACCACCTATCTCTCAGGGAATTCATTTTTCAAAAAAGCTGATGATCGTCTGGAGATCAATTCTGTTTTGAGTAAAAAGGTGAATACCTACTGGAATTACTCTGCTTATTTTAATTTTAAAACACAAATCCTTCCTGGCTACAGGTTCTATACAGAAGATGGTGAGGATCGAAAAGAAGAAGTTTCCCAAATCTTCTCTCCTGCCATTATTCAATTGGGACTGGGGTGGTATTACAAGGAAAACGATCTCGCTTGGTTCAATATTTCGCCTTTGGCTGCCAGAGGAATTTTTGTTAATAAAAATTACACCCAAAACCTCTCCACGGGGGAAAAATATTTTGGTGTTGAGAGAGGTGCAAGCAGTATCGTGTCCGTGGGTGCTTCTTTCTCTGGTTTTATGAGGTCCAAGCTTATGGAAAACATCAGTATAGACAACAAATTCAACTTCTACTTCAACTACCTCTATAAAATTAAAAATATTGATTTTGAGTGGAATGCCAATATCCGACTTAAGGTAAATGAAAAAATTTCTGCCAGTCTTATCGTTCATTTACAATACGACGATGATCTAATCAAGCGTCTTCAAATAAGGGAATTATTTGGCCTGGGACTGGTTATCGATATTTAACAAGTGTCAATTAATTGTTTATTTTTGGATTTGACTCCAAAAATACATGTTTGCTATTTAAATCATCAAATGAAAAAAATACTCTTACTTTTTTACTCCTTTCTGGTACTCTTTTCTTTGAAGGCTTGTAAGCCGTTAGACCCCCCTCCCAACGTCATACTTATTCTTACTGATGACCAAGGTTGGGGAGATCTCAGTCTCAATGGAAATGTGGACATTAATACGCCCAACATCGATCGATTGGGATCAATGGGCATTCGTTTTGACCGATTTTATGTGAGTCCTGTTTGCTCTCCCACTCGTGCAGAACTGCTCACAGGAAGGCATCATGTTCGTGGTGGGGTCTACCGAACCAGCGCTGGCGGAGAACGACTGGATGAGGACGAACAAACCTTAGCTGAAGTATTAAAAACTGCAGGATACCAGACCGCCGCTTATGGTAAATGGCACAACGGCATGCAA
>MDTG01002399.1_pt1 | contig 12229 bp, 12 predicted proteins | sample 811421 | NCBI WGS metagenome assembly MDTG01 (sample SAMN05326645, study PRJNA326480) | marine metagenome | isolation source: seawater | place: Pacific Ocean: South East | collected 2011
AAAGTGCAAATAAATCTTTAATAACAATATAGGGATGAAAAGGAACTGTATCTTTTGATGGTTTTTTTATTTCTATTCCTATTGGATTATTGTTACCAGGTACGTGTAGTGCCCAAATGTGAAGTATAACTAGACCTAAAATTAAAAATGGAATTAAATAATGTAAACTAAAAAATCTTGTAAGAGTAGGGTTTCCAACTGAATAACCTCCCCAAAGCCATGTGGTAATACTTTCGCCGAAAAGTGGAATAGCACTAAATAAATTTGTTATAACTGTTGCTCCCCAAAAACTCATTTGCCCCCACGGAAGAACATAACCCATAAAAGCTGCCATCATCATCAATAAGTAAATGATCATTCCTAAAATCCATATTACTTCTCTAGGTGATTTGTATGAGCCATAATATAAAGACCTAAAAATATGTATGTATACAGCCAAAAAAAACATTGAAGCTCCATTTGCATGAACATATCTAATTAACCAACCATAATTTACATCTCGCATTATGTGTTCAACGCTGCCAAAAGCTAAATCCGCATGTGCTACATAATGCATAGCTAAAATTAAACCTGTAACTATTTGAGCAATCAAACAAAAAGTTAATATTCCACCAAATGTCCACCAATAATTTAAGTTTTTTGGTGTTGGATAGTCTTGTAAATGTTTACTTAGTGTTAACAAAGGTAAACGATCATTAAACCACCTGCCCAACTTTGATTCAGGTTTGTAATTTTGATCACTCATGAATTATTTACTATCCAATCTTTATTGTACTTTTGTTAATAAATTCGTATTTAGGTACTTCCAAATTAGTTGGTGCTGGTCCTTTTCTTATTCTGCCTGATGTATCATAATGTGAACCATGGCATGGACAAAACCAACCATCATATTCACCTTTGTTACCTAGCGGCACACATCCCAGATGAGTACACATGCCTAACATAACAAGCCATTCAGGATTTTTTGCTCTATCCTCATCTTTTTCAGGATCTGGTAATTCTTTAAGATCAACTTGTCTTGCCTTTTGAATTTCTTCTTGAGTTCTCCTTTTTATAAATACAGGTTTACCTCTCCATAAAACTGTTATGGACTGACCTTTGTCAATTCCACTTATATCAACTTCAGTACTTGCCAAAGCTTTTACCGAAGCATCTGGATTCATTTGATCAATTAACGGCCATACTGCACTAGCCACGCCTACTGCTCCTAATGCATAAGATGCTGTAAATATAAAGTCTCTTCTTTTGGTTTTTTTTTCTTCTGACATCAATAATATAATTTGTTTATTATCCTTAAATATATGATTTAATATTAGTAAAAAAGATTTTTTTTTTGCAACAATGACACACAAATAATGAATATAAGCCCAAAAATAGCATTATATGAACCGGATATACCTCAAAATACAGCTTCGGTAATTAGAACATGTTCTTGCCTAGGAGCAAATTTAGTAGTGATTGAACCTTGTGGATTTTTATTTTCAGACAAAAGATTCAAAAGAGTTGTTATGGACTATATGGAAAAAGACAAAATAAAATTTTATAAAAATTTTCAAGCATTTATTGAATCAAAAGGAAAAAAAAGAATAGTTTTAATTACAACTAAAGCAAAAAAATCTTATACTGATTTTTTTTTTAAATCTGACGATATAATTTTATTTGGCAGTGAAACAGCTGGTGTGCCTAAAGAAGTTCACAGTGCAATAAATGTAAAATTAAAAATTCCAATGGTTGAAAATAAGAGATCATTAAATCTAGCTTCATCCGTAGCAATAATTTTATCTGAACAAATAAGACAAATAAAAAAATTGTAATATGAAAATTGAAATAAAAAAGCAACTAGTAAAAAATTGGTTTAAAATTTTACAAGAAGTAATTTGTTATGACATTGAAAAAATAGAAAATAAATCAAATATATTTATTTCTAAAAATTGGAAAAGAAATAATAAAAAAAATGAAGGTGGTGGTAATTATAGAATTTTAAAAAACGGAAAAATATTTGATAAAGTTGGAGTTAACTTTTCTGAAGTCCATGGTAAATTTTCAAAAAATTTTAGAAAGAAAATACCAGGCGCAAATAAAAATTCTAATTTTTGGGCGACTGGAATTTCTATAGTAATGCATATGAAAAACCCTCATGTTCCTGCAATGCATTTTAATACAAGATACATTTATACTACGCATGGATGGTTCGGTGGAGGAATAGATGTCACGCCGTGTTTTATAGATAATAACTTAAAAAAATGGTTTCATAAAAAAATAAAATCATCATGTGATAAACACAATAAAACTTATTACAAAAAATATAAAAAATTGTGTGATAAATATTTTTATTTGCCGCATCGAAATGAAACTAGAGGCATAGGCGGAATATTTTTTGATTATAAAAAAAATAATTGGGAAAAAGATTTTGCTTTTATAAGAGACATTGGATTAGTTTTTCAAGAAATTTTTAAAGAAATGGTTAATAAAAAAAATAAAGTAAAATGGACAAAAAAAGAAAAAGATATTCAAAATAAAAAAAGGGGTAGATATGTCGAGTTTAATTTACTATATGATAGAGGAACTAAGTTTGGCTTGGAAACTGGTGGCAATACAGAAGCTATATTAATGTCTCTGCCACCTGTTGCCAAATGGGAATAAATTATGGAAAAAGAGCCAATAACAGTTGAAGGAATTGAAAGTTTAAAAAAAGAATTAATTTTCTTAAAAGAAAAAAAAAGACCAGAGATAGTGTCTGCAATAGCAGAAGCCAGATCCCATGGTGATTTAAAAGAAAATGCAGAATATCATGCTGCAAAAGAACAACAATCACATAATGAAGGAAGAATTCAGGAAATTGAAAACTCAATCGCAAAAGCAAATATTATTGATGTAACAAAAATCAATAATGATGGGAAAGTAATTTTTGGTTCTACTGTATATTTACAAAACTTAGACACAAAAGAAAAAATCAATTACAAGATAGTCGGAAAAGATGAAGCAGATTTAAAAAGAAAACTAATTTTTTTTAAATCACCGATAGGAAAAGGATTAATTGGAAAAAACAAAAAAGATTTAGTTGCAATTTCAACACCAGCGGGAACAAAAAACTTTGAAATAATTGATGTTAAATATATTTAAGTGTTAATTGATTTTTTTTCATCTTCCTCAACTTCTTTTTTTTTGTCAAGGTCAGGAATTTTTTCTTCTGCAATATTATTATTTTTGGTTTTTAGGTTTTCAATTCTTAAAAAGTGATCCGCATGTTGAAAATAGTTTTCTGAAGTTATTTTATCACCCTTAGATAATGCCTCCCTTGCTAAATCATTATATTTATCAATCAACTTTGCACAATTTTGATTTTGCTTCGAAAAATTTCTTCTTTTTTGATCTAAACCATCAATAAATTGAAAACCATCTTTATTCATATGGTTATTTCTCATACTTCTATCACCATTTGATCTAAATCTATTTCTTTTATGATTGTACTTAAAATTTCTCATTATTTATTTAATTTCGTACATACTATACATCTGTTTAAACCTGATAAATCCTTTGAAATTTTGTTTATATAAAAATTATTTTTTCTTAAAATAAATTTTAATTTTAATATTTGATTGCTGTCTATTTCTATAATCATCTTTCCATTATTTTTAAGCAAAACTGAACTTTGTTTAATTAATATTCCTATCTTTGAAAAACCATCAAAGCCACCATCTAACGCCAATTTTGGTTCATATAAACTCACATCCTCTTGTAAATATTTTAAACTATGTTTTTTAATATACGGAGGATTAGATACAATTAAATCATATTTGCCATTTGAAAACTTGTCAACATCAGCAATTAAAAATCTCACTCTATCTTCAATGTGTTGTATTTTTGCATTATATTTAGCCACTAATATAGCATTTTTTGATATATCAATACCGGTACCATAACTATTTTTTCTTTCTTTTAGAATTGACATAAGTAAACATCCCGATCCTGTTCCAATATCCAATATATTAATAGATTTTTTTTTAGGAAAATTATTTAATGTCTCTTCTACTAAAATTTCACTATCTGGTCTAGGAATTAAAACATTTTTATTTATGAAAAATTTTCTTTTCCAAAACTCTTTATAACCCAATATATAAGCTATAGGTTCTTTTTTTTTTCTTCTATTAATTAAACTATAAAAAAATCTTTTTTGATTATAATCAATCTTATTGTTAAGGCTTATTAACAAATTCTCTCTTTTAATTTTTAATGCCTTTGCTAAAAGAATTTCACTATCTAATTTCGGATTTTTTATAAAACTATCTTTTAAAATATTTGAGCCTTCGTTTAATATTTTATTATAATTCATATTTAATTTAAATTTTCTAATTCTTCTTCTTGAGCTTGCAAACTTAAATTTTCGATCATATCATCAAAAATTTCTCCCTCCATAAATTCGCTGAGCTTGTGTAAGGTCAAATTTATACGATGATCAGTAACTCTTCCTTGTGGAAAATTGTAAGTTCTGATTCTTTCAGATCTATCTCCGGTACCTATTTTATTTTTTCTATCTTCTGATCTTGCTTTATTTAATTTTTGTCTTTCAATTTCATAAATTCTCGCTCTTAATATTTTAAGACCCTTTTCTTTATTTCTAATTTGAGACTTTTCATCCTGTTGGCTAACAACTAAACCTGTTGGTAGATGAGTAATTCTTACAGCAGAATCGGTTGTATTAACACTTTGTCCTCCTGGTCCACTACTTCTAAATACATCTATCCTTAAATCTTTCTCTTCAATTTTTACATCAACCTCCTCTGCTTCTGGCAAGACCGCAACAGTTGCTGCAGAGGTATGGACTCGTCCTTGGGTTTCTGTATCTGGCACTCTTTGAACCCTATGTACTCCACTTTCATATTTTAGAGTTGAATAAATATTTTTTCCTTTAATTGATGCAATTACTTCTTTTAGACCTCCTGCGTCGCTTTTTGAAATACTAATAATTTCTAATTTCCATTTTTTTTTATTACTTACTTTTTCATACATTCTGAAGAGATCACTTGCAAATAAGCTTGCTTCTAAACCTCCAGTTCCTGCTCTAATTTCTATAATAGCATTTTTTGTGTCAGCATCGTCTTTTGGTAAAAGAAAAAATTTTAATTTTTTTTCATTTATATGATTTTTATTTATAATTTCTTTTAATTCAGTTTCGGCCATACTTATAATTTCTTTGTCACTAGATAAATCGTTAATTAATTTTTCAAGCTCAGATTTGTTTTTTTCAAACCCAACATACTCATTTGCATTTTTTATAATATCATTTAAATCAGAGTATTCTTTTGATTTTTCTGCAAATTTTTTTTTATTAACTTCGCCGGAAGATAATTCTTTTTCAAGCAATTCATGTTTAGAAATTAATTCTCTAATCTTGTTTATAGGAATCATTTATTTTTTTTTTCTATTTCTGCCGATTTTTCTTCAACCAGTTTGACTACTTTTGAAACAATCTCTTCGCTTAGAAGTTTTTTTGTTTGAACACCTTTTATGTATAACATATTGCTTCCTTTCCCACCTCCAGTTATTCCAATGTCTGTAAATGCCGCCTCTCCCGGGCCATTCACCACACACCCTATTATTGAAAGAGTAATAGGAGTTTTTATATGAGAAAGTTTTTCCTCTAAAATTTTCACGGTATCAATAACCTCAAATGCCTGTCTTGCACATGATGGGCAAGAGATTATTTTAACACCCTTATTTCTTAAATTTAATGATTTTAATATTTCATTTCCTATTTTTACTTCTTTTACAGGGTCGTCAGATAAAGAAACTCTTATGGTATCGCCAATTCCATCCAATAGTAAATTTCCAAGACCAATTGATGATTTTATACTTCCGGGTATATAAGACCCAGCTTCGGTTATTCCTAAATGCAGAGGGTATTCAGTAACTTTTGATAGCTGCCTATAAGCTCCTATAGATAAAAAAATATCAGAAGACTTAACACTAATCTTGAAATTAAAAAAATCTTCATCTTCAATAATTTGAATGTTTCTTAAAGCACTATCTACTAGAGCTTCTGGACAAGGTTCTTTATATTTTTCTAATATATCTTTTTCAAGTGAACCGGCATTTACTCCAATTCTAATTGAACAATCATTATTCTTTGCAGCTGAAATTATATCTTTAATTTTTTTTTTATCCCCGATGTTGCCAGGATTTATTCTTAAACATTTTGCTCCATTTTCTGCAGATTCTAAAGCTCTCAAATAATGAAAATGTATATCTGCAATTACTGGAATGCTGGAGTGTTTTACTATTTCTTTTAAAGCAGTTGTACTGTCTTTATCAGGACATGAAACTCTTACTAGATCAGCTCCTTCTTTTGCAATTTGATTAATTTGTTTAATTGTTTCTTTGGCATTTGTTGTAAGTGTATTTGTCATTGACTGTACTGAAATTGGATTATCACCACCAATCTTAACATCGCCAACTTTAATCACTTTAGTTTTTCTTCTTTGGATATCCCTAAATGGCCTTAAACTCATTGCTTTTAGTTATTTAATTTAAACTCTTTATGTAATGCAGAAATTGCCTTCTTTACGTTTTTTTTATTTATTAAAACAGAAATTTTTATTTCTGAAGTAGAAATTACTAAAATATTAATATTTTTTTTAGCAAGTGTTTGAAACATTCTATATGTTACACCAGGTGTAGTCACCATTCCAACTCCAATAATAGAAACTTTTGCTACTTTTTCATCTACTGTCAAGTTTTTAAATTTTATCTTTCTATTTTGTTTTAAAAGTTTTGATGTTTTTGACAAATCCTCAACATTAATCGTAAATGTTAAATCAGTCTCTTTGCCATTTGCGGATATGTTTTGAACAACCATATCAACATTTATGTAATTTTTTGAAAGCGGTTCAAATATTGATGCGGCTACTCCGGGTCTATCTTTAACACCAACAAGTGTCACTTTTGCATCATTTTTAGTAGAAGTTATTCCAGTAATTATTCTGTTGCTTGAGATATTTTTTCTTTTTGTAATTAAAGTTCCTATTTTATTGGAAAATGATGACTTAACACCAATATCAACTCTATTTAATCTTGCATCTTGTATTGAAATTGGTTGCATAACTTTTGCTCCTAAAGATGCCATTTCCAACATTTCTTCATAAGAAATAATTTTAATCTTTTTTGCTTTTTTAAAACTATAAGGATCTGTTGTATAAACACCTTCAACATCTGTGTATATTATACATTTATGCGCATTGAAAAATTTTGCAAACATAATTGCGGAAGCATCTGAACCTCCTCTTCCTAGAGTTGTAATTCTATTTTCTTTATTTATTCCTTGAAAACCCGTGATAATAGGAACTCCACCCGATTTTAGATATTTAATAATTTTTTTTTTATTTATTTCTTTTATTCTTGAAGATGCATGTGGGCCAATAGTTACTATTGGGATCTGCCAACTCAACCAAGATTGTGACTTATAACCCAAACTTGAAAGCCTTCCGGCAATTAAAGCGCATGACATTTGTTCTCCCGTTGATAAAAGAACATCTCTTTCAGACTCGCTGAAATTATTACAAACTTTTTTAGATTTATTTATAAGTTCATTTGTAACACCGCTCATGGCTGACGATATCACTATAACTTTGTATCTTTTTTTAATATAACCAATGATTATTTTGGCTATTTTTTTTATCCTGTCTACTGTACCTACCGAAGTACCACCGAATTTTAAAACAACAATTTTCATTGATAATAATTTTTTTTAAAAATTAAAATATATTGATAAAATACATCTTAATTGTAATGTCAACAAACAATGAAAATTAATACTGCAAATAAACAGGAAATAGAAAAATTTTCTAAAATGGCTGATGAGTGGTGGAATCCTGAAGGAAAATTTAAACCCTTGCATAGATTTAACCCTATAAGAATTGAATATATTAAAAATTGTATAATTAATCACTTTAATATCAAAAATAGAACTCAACCTCTAAAAAATATCAGTATTTTAGATATAGGATGTGGAGGTGGTTTACTCTCTGAGCCTATGTGTGCAATGGGAGCAAATGTTACTGGTATGGACGCTTCAAAAAAAAATATTAAAATAGCTAAAATTCATTCCAAAAAAAGTAGCTTAAAAATTAATTATATTTGTTCTTCTCCAGAAAAATCAAAAATAAAAAAAAAATTTGATGTAGTGTTAAATATGGAAATTGTAGAGCATGTAAATGATGTAAATTTTTTCATAGAAAAAAGTTCAGAATTGCTAAAAAAGAATGGATTAATGTTTGTGGCTACTTTAAATAAAACTTTGAAATCATATTTTTTTGCAATTATTGGAGCAGAATATGTTCTCAAATGGTTACCAATAGGCACTCATGATTGGAATAAATTTATTGAACCAACAAAACTCATCCAATGTGCTAAAAATAGTTCATTAAAGTTAAAAAAAATTGATGGAATAAAATTTAACCCGATTGTTAACGAATGGAAAGTAAGTAAAGATAAATCGGTAAATTATATTGTAAAATTTACTAAGATTTAATTTTCATTATCTTTTATCCAGGGAACTATTTCTGTATCAATTCCTTCTTCTTTTAATTCTCTTATTTCATCTGGAGACGCATTCCCATAAATACCTTTTTTATTTTTATTTTTATTATAGTGAATTGACCTTGCTTCATAAGTAAAGTTATCTCCAACATAATTAAAATTTTTTTCAACAAATTTTTGATATTCTTTAATCTTTTTTTTTATTTCATTAAATTTATTATTTGTTGTTATTGCTTTTTTTTTTGAATTAAATACGTTTGGTGTCATTAAAGATTTTTCAACCAAGCTAGAATTACAGCTAATACAATTTATATATTTTAGTTTCTTTAATTTTTCAAATTCCATAGAAGATGAAAACCAGCTATCAAATTTTTTTGTACACTTTTTACAAATTAGTTTAAATTTAATCATAGTATTTTTCTAATTTCACGATCTGTAGTCAGAATTGATTTCTATGTATCTTTTACTAAAGTCCATTGTATAAGCAGTAAAGTCTTTTTTGCCTAAACCTAAGTCAACCACAATATCTATTCTTTCATCCATCATGTATTTTTTTACTTCTTCTTCATTATAAGAACTGGATATTTCTCCTTTTTCAATTATTTTATGTGAACCAAATTTTATCATTAATTTCTTTAAATTTAAATTAATTTGAGTTTTTCCTATTGCCATAACAATTCTTCCCCAGTTTGGATCTTCTCCATTAATTGCTGTTTTGACCAAAGGTGAGTTTGCAATTGAAAAACAAATTTTTTTTGCATCTTCTTTAGATTTAGCATTTAAACAATCTATCTGGATAAATTTTGAGGCACCTTCTCCATCAGATACAACTCTTTTTGCCAAATTTAATAAAACAGAATTTAATGATTTATCAAATTCTTTTAATCTTTTATCTTTTATACTTTTAATTTCAGGATTTCTTGCTTTTCCTGTAGAAAATAATGAAACCATATCATTAGTACTTGTATCTCCATCACAAGTAATTGCATTAAAAGTATTGGTTATATTTTTTTCTAAAAGCTGTTTTAAAATACTAGATTTTAAATTTGCATCAGTAAATACAAATCCTAATGTTGTTGCCATATTGGGAAAAATCATCCCGGAACCTTTGGCTAGACCATAAATCTTTATTTTTGATGTTCCTATTTTACATTCTTCCATAGCTAGCTTTGGCTTCAAGTCTGTTGTTAAAATTCCCATTGCAGCCTTGGTCCAAATATATTTGTTTTGAGTATATTTTATTTCCCCTAATAATTTATCCAAATTTGATTTAATTTTTATAATTGGAAATTCCTCTCCTATTGTACCAGTAGAGGCAAATAATAAATCAGAAGATTTAATTGTTTTAGGTCTTGACTCATCTATTTTTTGTTTTTCAGTTAGTTTTCCAGATAGACTTTCAGCTATTTCTTTAATTGCATTAAATCCCCTTTTGCCAGTAAAAGCATTTGCGTTCCTGGTGTTTATTAATATCCCATTAATTTTTTTATTATTTATTTTTAGGTTCCATTTAATATTTTCTGAAATTACCTTGGACTGAGTATAAACTGATGCATGGTTAGCTCCATCTCGAAAATAAAAAAAAACTAAATCATCTCTCTTCGTATTATACAAATTAGCATTTATTGAAGATATGGCTATACCGTCAATATGATCTAAATCTTGAAAGTCTCCAATAATAGAGCTTTTATTACTTGAATTAAAGAGATTACTAATATTTATAACCATAATACTATGTTTAAATTTTAATTTTAATCACTATATAGTTTTTTTATTAAAGTTAACAATTGAAAAATATAATGTTAAATCCTATTAGTTATTTATCAAAATTATTTGGTTCGAGTAACCAAAAAGAATTAAAAAAAATTAAAAAAATTGTTAATGAAGTAAATTCATTAGAAAAATCAGTATCAACCTTATCAAATGAAGATTTTCCTAAAAAAACTAAAGAATTTATAGAAAAGATAAAAAATCAATTCCCCCTAGATAAAATTCTTCCAGAAGCATTTGCATTGGTAAGAGAAGCTTCAAAGAGAATAAATAATGAGAGACACTTTGATGTTCAGTTGATTGGTGGAGTAGTTTTGCACAAAAATAAAATTGCTGAAATGAAAACTGGTGAAGGTAAAACTTTAACAATTGTTCTAGCAGCATACCTTAATGCTTTAAGTATGAAAGGTGTTCACATTGTAACTGTTAACGACTATCTAGCAAAAAGAGACTCGGAAAATATGGGAAAAATTTATAATCTTTTAGGACTTACCTGCGGATATATTAATAACGATCAATCTGACGATGAAAGAAAAAAAAATTATAATTATGATATTACTTATGCAACAAACTCTGAATTGGGTTTTGATTATCTGAGAGATAATATGAAATTTTCAAAAGAATCAAAAGTACAAAGAGGTCATAATTTTGCAATTGTTGATGAAATCGACTCTTGTTTAATTGATGAAGCAAGAACACCGCTGGTAATATCTGGTGCTGTAGAAGATAAATCAAATCAATATCTTGCAATAGATAGATTAATAAAAAATCTGAAAAAAGAAGATTATGAAATTGATGAAAAAGATAAAAATATTTTATTAACAAATAAAGGGGTAGACCATGTAGAAAGAATTTTTTCAAATGCAGGTATTTTAAAAAATAATAATTTTTATGATCCTGAAAATTTAAACTTAGTCCATCTAGTAAATCAGGCACTTAGAGCGAATCATTTGTTTGAATTGGGAAGAGATTACATTTTAAAAGAAGGTGAAGTTATAATTATAGATGAACAAACTGGAAGACAACTTCCAGGAAGAAGATTTGGAGAAGGCTTACACCAAAGCATTGAGGCAAAAGAAAGAGTTGATATTCAATCTGAAAATCAAACCTTGGCATCTATCACTTATCAAAATTACTTTAAACTTTATTCTAAATTGGCAGGATGTACTGGTACAGCATTAACAGAATCACAAGAATTTTTTGAAATTTATAATTTACATGTTGTTGAAATACCAACTAACAGAAAAATGATAAGAAATGATTGGAATGATCAAATATTTAGAACCATGAAAGAGAAAGATTCTTCAATAGTAAACAAAATTATAGAACTAAGCTCTAAGGGGCAACCAGTTTTAGTTTTTACATCTAGTGTAAATAAATCTGAACATTATTCAGAGCTACTAAAAAAAAGAAGTATTAAGCATCAAGTTTTAAATGCAAAAAATCATGAACGAGAGGCAGAAATAATTGCTGATGCAGGTAAAAAAAATTCATTGATAATAACTACGAGTATATCTGGCAGAGGAGTTGATATTAAATTGGGGGGAAATCCAAATAAATTAGAGAATAATCAGTACTTAAAGAATAAAGAAGATATTAAATCTTTGGGTGGTTTGTTCGTAATTGGAACTGAAAGAATGGAAAGTAGAAGAGTTGATAATCAAGCAAGAGGAAGATCTGGAAGACAAGGTGATGAAGGAAATTCAATATTTTATGTAAGTCTTGAAGATGATTTGATGAGAATATTTGGATCAGATTCTATTAATAATATTTTAAAAAAACTTGGCTTGAAAGAAGGAGAAAGCATTGATCACCCATGGATTAATAAGGCTTTAGAAAGAGCTCAACAAAAAGTTGAGGCAAGGAATTTTGATGTGAGAAAAACACTTTTAAAATTTGATAATGTTTTAAATGATCAAAGACA
>MDTG01011805.1_pt1 | contig 12229 bp, 9 predicted proteins | sample 811421 | NCBI WGS metagenome assembly MDTG01 (sample SAMN05326645, study PRJNA326480) | marine metagenome | isolation source: seawater | place: Pacific Ocean: South East | collected 2011
CCAAACAAGATTTAATTGTGTTTAATGCTTTATTTGCGACTTCTCTTGCTTCTGGATCACTAATGGTTTCACTATTTTTTTCAATTAATTTTTTTAACATTACACCAAATGCACTTATTTCTTTTGGATGTTCTACTAATTTACACATATTGTCTATTATAACACATGATTTGCGTTTTACTTCTGTGATTTTATCTTTTAATCCTCTATTTAATATAGGTTCAATAATAGTTATAGCTGGACATTCAACATTCTGAACAAATACACAACCAGCTAATTTTTCAATAGCTTCTGCTGTTGTAGATGGATCATTAAATGTAGATAAAACAACAGGTAAAAAGGGGTCTAAATCTTTGTTTCCACTGTGTTTAATTATTTCTTCTAATACCATTTTTGCGTTAAGCTGAACGCGGGGTTTTGTATCCCAAAATAGATTACTTACAATTGGAACTAACTCTATTAAATTAGAGGATATTTGTAATGGATATTTTAATAATATATCATTTATTAGCATTAAGGCATACTCTTTTTCAAATGGTTTGCAAGCTGTATCTAATAAAGGTAATACAGATTCTATTATATCGCTTATAATCCATTCATCTAATTCATTATTGATTAATTCTTTATTTCTTTGATAGCTAAATTTAACAACTTCTGTATTTTTATTAGATAAATCCTTTAAATTTTTTGTAAATTCTTCAATAACATCCAAATATGTTTTTCCTTCTTCAAAAGTAACTCCTTCACTATTATTATGTTGGGGGCGGCTATCTTTATCTTGTTCATAACATGATTTTACTGTTTCAAAACTACTATCTGTTGGCTCTTTTAAATTTGTTTCGTATTCCTCCACGCCCATACTCATTGTTTTATTATATAATTTAATAATTTATATTTAAATTGTAATAATTTAATTTTTATTTTAAAAAAAATTGAATTAGAAAAATTTAAACTTATAATTTTGTAAGAAATATGGCTGAAAATAATGTATCAGCACTTAGTGTAGTATTGAATGTATCTGTTAATGATGTTATGGATGAAAATGAAAAATTAAAAAAAGAAGTAGAATTTTATAAAAGTGTATTAGAAGAAATTCATGATGAATCACATAAATATAGTGAAAAATATTGTGATTTAGTATGGTTAGCAAGAACACACAATTTAGAAGATCCTAATGGTCCTAATTATAAAGACACAAAAGAGTTAGCCGATAAACATAAAGAAGATTTTGAAAAATTAAGTAGTGACGCTGGTGATTGGCATCACGGTTTTAATTCTGGAATTTTAGCATTATCAAGATTATTTGGTGATTTATCAGATATGGATCCTCCTGATTCTTATTATGATGAAGATGAAGAAGGAGATGTTTTAATTGAGCCAAAAAAAACTATGTCTATACAAGAAAGACGCAAAAATTGGAAAGAATGTGGTGGAATGTTTGGATATGATGGTTTTCCTCAACTAGATACATAAATATAAATAATTATAATGGGTTTTTATACATTTCATAGTATATATCAGCATCTTCTTTTGTTTCAATATTTTTATTCATAATATTTTTTATTATATATTTGAGTAATTTTTTTCCATCTTCTTCTGTCTTACAATTTTTAGAGTATCTCCAATTATTATATGTTACTCTCATTCTCCAACTATTTTTACATTTAGTAACACCTCCTACTGGTTCTGTATCAATTTCGGTTAATGGTAATTCATTCATTAATTCATAACGGCGATTTTCTAACCAATTTTCTACTTCTTCTTTGCTTTGTCTTGTTCGTGAATATTCTTTATAATCATATTTAAATCTTGCCCTCCAAGAATTACCGCATTTTTTAATACTACCAATTTCTCCTTTTTCTCTGTTGTCTCCGCGACAATTTACAATATGAGGAACCCATCTTAATTCAGATACTAAATTTATTTTATTTTTTTTATCTAGATGATCAACATCACTATAATTATTAGGGTTAGGAATAAATGCTTGTGCTACTAATCTATGAACTAAATAATAATTAGCTAATTTATTTTCATATAAAACAGCATGCTTATATTTATTTTTATCTGTTGATGGTTGCATTAAATAATTTGTTTTATCATTTCTTAAATTACCAAAAGTAGATATTGAATAAGTGTCACATCCTTTTACTTTTTTCCAATGTTCTTTATTAATTTCTTCCCAATATTCATCTTTATGTTCTTGCCAGTATTTAATTTCGTCTTCGATTTCCATTTTAATAAAATATATTTGATAAATTTTAAATATTAATCAATTTAAAATTTATTTTAACTTTTTTATTAAATTTTGAGAGAAATAAAACGATAATAAAAGTATATAAAAACATTTGATTAAATTACAATAGTTAAAACGATAATGATAAATAATAAAAAAAATACCTACTGTAACAACTGCGGTCGAGTCGGTCACTTGTTCCACCAATGTAAAATACCTATTACATCACTTGGCGTAATAGCATTCCGCAAAAATAAAGAAAATGTTGAAGTATTATTAATTCGCAGAAAGGATAGCTTAGCATTTGTAGATTTTATGAGAGGAAAATACAATTTAGAAGATAAAAATTATGTTATAAAATTGTTTGAAAAAATGACTGTATCAGAAAGAAAATTTATATTTGATAATGAATTTGAAGTTTTATGGAGTCATTTATGGGGAACTAATATTACAAATCAGTATAAAAGTGAGGAAAAAAATTCTAAGCATAAATTTAAACAGTTAAAAAGCGGATATATTATAAACAATGAAAAATATAATTTAGAAGATATCTTAAATTTATGTACACAAAACTATGAAGAACCTGAATGGGGATTTCCAAAAGGAAGAAGAAATTATCAAGAAAGAGATATTATTTGCGGTTTAAGAGAATTTGAAGAAGAAACAGGATATGATAAAAATGAATTAACCAATATAACTAATATTTTACCATTAGAAGAAACATTCACAGGATCTAATTATAAATCATACAAACATAAATATTTTTTAGGATATATAAACAATACTAATGAACCAACTAAACAATTTCAGTTATTTGAAATTAGTAAAATTGAATGGGTTTCATTAGATAAAGCACATAATTATATTAGGGATTATAATATTGAAAAAAAAAATATATTATTACAATTAAATAATTTATTAAAAACTTATAAACTATATATTTAATATATAATGAACTACAATAAAAAATTAGATACTGAAATAGAAAATGATACTGAAATTTTAGAAGAAGATAATGATCCCAATTCTTATTCTGATATTGATGCTGAAATAGAATTTGAATCTGAAAAAGAAGAAGAGGAAGCAGAAGAGGAAGCAGAAGAGGAAGCAGAAGAGGAAGCAGAAGAGGAAGATGAAGAGGAAGAGGAAGAGGAAGAGGAAGAGGAAGAGGAAGAGGAAGAGGAAGAGGAAGAGGAAGAGGAAGAGGAAGAAGAAGAGGAAGAAATATTTGATAAAAGAAATAATGAAGAATTACACAATATTTTTAAATATAATATAAATACATTAAATTTTAACAATTCATTAATAGAAGAAAATAAAGATAAATTAAATACAAAAAAAGATTTGCAATATTTTTTTAATGCTATTGAACTATTAAATGGTAAATTATTTAATGAAAATGATAAAGCTATTATTTCAGAAAAAATAAATGTAAATGATGAAAATAAATCAATAAATAATAGATTAGATTATTTATATCCTCATTTGGATGATAAATTTTTTAATGTAAAAATAGCAAGTAAAAAAGAATTTAGTGAAAATAAATTTATAGTAAAAATTACAAATGAAACAAATATAGAAGAAGAAGCTAATAAATTATGTAATCAAGAATTTGAATTAGCACCTCAACAAAAATTTATAAAAAATTTTTTATCAAGTCAAACACCATATAATGGAGTATTACTTTATCATGGATTAGGAACAGGTAAAACATGTTCAGCAATTGGTATAGCAGAAGAAACAAGACATTATATGAAATATAATAATAATATAGCAAATAAAAAAATATTGATTGTCGCTTCTCCAAATGTACAAATAAATTTCAGATTACAATTATTTGATGAAAATAAATTAAAACAAGAAAATGGAATTTGGGTAATAAATAATTGTGCTGGTCAAAATTTTTTAAACGAAATAAATATGTTTAGAAGCAATATATCAAAAAAAAGAGTTATAAACATTGTAAATAATTTAATAAATAATTATTACTCTTTTCTTGGATATGTTGAATTTGCTAATTTAATAACTAAGCATTCAAATATAGATAATATTTTAGAAGTAAACAAAACTTTATCATCAAAAAAGAAGAACTTATTAATAAGAAATAAATTAAAGAAATTCTTTGATGATACATTAATTATAGTAGATGAAATACATAATATACGAGATTCAAAAGATAATTCTAATAAATTAGTTGCTAAACAATTTTATAATTTAGTAAAAAACGCTGATAATCTAAAATTAGTATTATTATCTGCTACTCCTATGTTTAATGATCATAGAGAAATAATATTCTTAATTAATTTATTAAATATGAATGATAAAAGAAGTACAATAGATGTAAATGATGTTTTTAACAAAGATGGTTCATTTGTGAAAGGAAAAAATGGAGAAGAGATAGGAAAAGAATTATTACAAAGAAAATTAAATGGTTATGTTAGTTATGTAAAAGGAGATAATCCATTTATATTTCCATATAGGATTTTACCAGAATTATTTAATAATGAAAAAAGTATAAAAAATGAAGATTTTGTCTATCCTAAAAAAAATATTATAAATAAAGAATTTTCAAATAATGATAATGAAAATATAGATTTTTTTGATATATATTTAAGTTCTATGGAAGAATATCAAGAAAAAGTTTATAGATATATTATTAATAAATCAGATATTAATTATGATGCTGAATCATATAAATATACAGAATTATTAAAACCATTAGAGGCATTAAATATTGTATATCCAAATGATATATTAAAATCAACATCTAATAGTGAAATAAATTCTTTAAATATTGATATGAAAGAATTAGTAGGAAAAAATGGACTATCAAAAATAATGACTTATGAGCAAAATGATTATAAATCACCTGGTAGATATAATTATAAATTTATAAATAATACACCTAATATTTTTTTAAGAGAAAATTTAAAAAATTATAGTGCTAAAATGTATTCTATTATTAATTCAATTGAAAATTCAAAAGGACCAATTATAATTTATTCTCAATTTATAGATGGGGGGTTAGTCCCAATGGCATTAGCATTAGAATCATATGGATTTAAAAGATACGGAGATACAAGTTCATTATTTGAAAAGGCACCAGTTGAAGAGTTAGATATTTATTCATATAAATCAAAATCTGAAGCCACTGGTAAATTTAGAACAGCAAAATATATTATGATTACAGGTGATAAAACATTATCTCCTAATAAAGAAGAAGAATTATTAGCTAGCAATAATTCAGATAACATTTATGGTGAAAATGTGAAGGTTATATTATTATCAGGTGCTGGTAGTGAAGGTTTAGATTTTAAATATATTCGCCAAATACATATATTAGAACCATGGTATAATATAAATAGAATTGAACAAATAATAGGACGCGGTGTTAGAACATGTAGTCATAAAGATTTACCTTTTAGAGAAAGAAATGTAAAAATATTTATGTATGGAACTTTATTATCAAATAAAGAAACTGAAACAGTAGATTTATATATTTATAGAAAAGCGGAAGAAAAAGCTAAACAGATTGGTATAATTACAAGAATGTTAAAAGAAGTAAGTATAGATTGTAATATAAATTATGATCTAAATAATTTAAATGCAGATAAATTAAACAAGATAATTAATAATGAATTTGAATTAATATTATCAAATAACGAAAAAATCAAATATTTTATAGGAGATAAACCTAATACAAATATATGTGATTATATGGAATCTTGTGATTATAAATGTTATCCAAATAAAGCTATTGATAATACTGAAAATTTAAAAACATATAATGAAAGATTCTTAGAAACTATAAATACTAAAATAATAAAAAATATTGGTAATTTATTTAAAGAAAATTATTTTTATACTAAGGAAGACATTATTAAAAATTTAAATATTAAACATGATTTTTCTTTATTAGCTATTAATAATGCTTTAGATGAATTAGTAACTAATGAATTACAAGTAATAAAAGATAAATATGATAGACCAGGCAGAATAATAAACATTGATAATTTGTATATATATCAACCTAATGAATTAAATAATTATAATTCGTCATTATATAATAAATCTTCACCATATCTTATAAGAAAAGATAGTATTAGATACAAAGTTCCAGATGATATTGATAAAAAAATACAAATTGATACTGTTCAAAAAACACATATTTCTGAAAAAATAGATTTATCTAAGATTTTCAAAAATTCAGAAGATATATTAAAAAATTTATTTTTTAATTATACTAATATTCTTGATGGTAATAAAAATTTTATTAAAAAAAAAATCAGATAGTAAATTAAATCTATTATCATTTGTTATTAACTTAAATAATAAAAATAATGATATTTTTAGTATTGAAATTAATACACTTAAAAAAATCATATTAAATATTCTAGTTGATAACTTAAATCTAAATTCACAGTTAAATTTATTACAATATGTATATAATAATTATGAAAATTATTTAGACAATGATGAAAGTGAATATAAAGAAATAGTTAAATATTTAAAAAACTATTATGATAGTAATATAATTAATATTATTCATAATCAAAAATCAATAGATGGTTTTATATTTCCTTATAAGAGTGATTACGAAAAATATACTTTATATATATTAAAAAAAGAACAAGATAAATATTTTTTAAAAAAAGGAGAAAAAATGGATTATAACAGATTTAACAATAAAATTGAAGAAAAATATACTATTACTGTTAGTGATTATGCTCCTGCATTAGCATATTTACAAATAAACGAAACTGCTGATTTTTATGATTTTAAAATTAAACATATTGATAGAAAGAGTAATAAACATACACCTGGTAAAGTTTGTAAAAATTTTCATACAATAGATGAAAAATATGTTAGTTTTCTAAATGAATTTATAGATTCTAGTATATATGAAAAAATTAATAGTGAAAATAAATTAGGAAAATATTTGTGTGCTATTTCAGAAATATATTTTAGATATTATGATCTAATCAAAAAAGATGATAAAAAATGGTTTTCTGATTTAAATACTTCTATTATTAATAAATTTGTAATAGAAAAAAAAAATAAATAAAAAAAAAATATTTAATTAACAATTTATTAAATATTTTTAAATTGAATAAATTAAAGATTAATTTATTTATCTATATTAGTAATGAGTAAATCAAACATTTATAATAAAGTTTTATTAACAGATAAAATTCTAATTAATTTTAAAGATGTTAATAATAATATATATAATACCATAAATAATATAATTAAAAAAAAAGTAGAAGGTTTATGTATTAATGAAGGATATGTTAAAATTGATTCTGTTAAATTAATTTCTTATTCTACAGGAGAATTATTCTCTGATTCTACATTATTTAATATTATATATGAATGTTATGTTGCTAATGCTGTTGATTCAATGACTTTTGATTGTGTTGTTAAATCTATTACAAAAGTAGGAATTAGAGCTGAATTAAATGAAGATATTAGTCCATTTATTATATTTATAGCAAGAGATCATCATTTTGATAATGAGAACTTCTCAAAGGTAAGTGAAGGTGATATTATAAATGTAAGAGTTATTGGTCAAAGATATGAATTAAATAATAAATTTATATCCATTATAGCTGAATTATTAGATATTAATAATTATGAGACATCTAAAACACAGTTAGCAGATATTGATGAATTAAAAACTTTATCACAAAATTCAAAAACAATTGATTCTAAAATGAAAAGTAGAATATCTAAAAAATCTCTTGGTGGTTCTCAAAAAAAAAAATTAAGTTCTTCTACTTAATTAATTCAATTAAATATGTTGCTAATAAAAATAATATACCACCCCATAAACTATCTATTATTATTAATTTACTTGACCAATCATTAAATAATCCCGCGTTTGTTACTTCATAAACACCATATATTATAAAACCTAAAATAAAAGAATTTAAATATTTTTCTCTTAATGATAAATTTTTATTATCTAATATAAAATAATTTAGAGCAAAAATTATTAATAAATAACTAAGTAAAATATAAAATATATTAACTGATAATGGTTTCTTTTGTATTTTTAATATTGTTTGTGAAATCAAATTTTTTGCTGCCAAAACATAAAAAGAATCAATAACTAAAACTATAATGACTGATAATATTATTAATTTATAATTCATTTATATATATATTAAAATATATTAAAACATAATAATTATATTTATATTATAATGGAATTAATTGTTGAAAATTCAAATACTATTACAAATACTACAAATCAAATTGATAATGATAATGAAATTGAAAATGTAATTGAAAATAACAGTAAAATACATTTTGAAGAATTAGATAAATTACGTAAAAAAATAGAATTATTACCTAATATTCATCATATAGAAATAGCTAAAATACTAAAAAATAACAACATTAAACTAACTGAAAATAATAATGGGATATTTATTAATTTAAATAATATTGATTTAAAAATTATAGAAGAAATTAAAGAATATATTATTTTTATTAAATCACAAGAAGAATTAATAGATATTGATGAAAGTAAAAAACATAAATTAGAAAAAAATTTTTTTACTGTAACACCTAATGAAATATAAAAAATAATTATTTAAAAATATTTAAAGATATAACATATATTATATATGATTATGTATAGTTTAAAAAATTTTGATAAAGAAAATTTTTCAAACTTAAAAGATTATATGTTATATACAATTAATAATTCTTCATATCATAAAGATAGTATTTTTTCTAATAATTCTAATAATTCTATTGATATTTCTAAAAAATCTGAAATAAAATCTAAACAACCAAATCAATTTGTAGATTATAATAAAATGAAATCTAAATATAATGAAAAAAATATTAATAATATTCAAAAAAATTTATTATCAGATAAACTATTCTGGTGTTATTATAAATTAATAAATAATTATGTAGATAAAGATATAGAAAATATTAATAGTTTCTCAATTGAAAAAGAAGAAAAAATTAAACTTGTTGAAAAAATTAGAAATTCAAAAGAATTATTTAAAAAATATAAAATTAGAAAAAATATAGTTGAAGGTGAAATATTAAATGATAAATCTATATCTTTATATACTTTTCAGGCTCTATGTATGTTAAATAATTTGAATGTTATTGTTATTAAAGATAATAATACTTATACTTATTTTAATTATAAGAATTTAGAAGATACTACAATTAACCTTAAAAATTATAATGCTATTAAATTAACTTATAATAATTCATCTTCTATTAGTAAAAATTTTACTATTAGTATGGAAGTTTCAGATAATGATATCCAAGAAGTATTAAATAAATTTTATTTTGTTCAAGATTTGGATAAACCTATTAAATCTATAAGTAGTTATAAAGCTAATGAATTATCTGAAATTGCTACTAAATTAAATATAAATATATATTCTAATAATTCTAAAATTAAAACTAAAAAAGAATTATATGAAAATATTATAAAAATATTATCTTGATTTTATTTATTTATTATAAAATTGATAATTTAATAATAAATAAATTACTATATATATATTAATATGTCTAAATTAAAAACAGATGATTCTAAATCTAAATCTATATCAAGTCCTGAATTAGAATCTACCAATACCAAATCTAATTTTATGGAAACTAAAAAATTTAAATCTATCATTGAAAATAAAGATGATACTGAACACACCAAACAATTTAAACGTTTGCTAAATTTATATTTAGAAAATCTACCAAGATTTAATGATACTAATATTCCAGAATTTGAAGTGCGTTTTGGTACAAGAAAAATACAATCTATTTCTAAAATTGATTTTCATAATGTTATTAAAAGTTTATTAAACTATAATTTTAAACTTGCTAATGAAAATTATCAATTAAAAATTATACCCGATAATGAGTTTTCTAAATTAAGAACACAAATTTCAGGATTTCCTAATATCCAATATTATTGTAAAAATAATAATCTTTCTGGTATAGAAGATCTTAATAATTTACAATATGTTGAAAAAAATTATTTTAAATATCAAGATAAAGAAATTCGTCCTGTTGATTTTGATCATTTTAATTTTAGAGTTGCTTTTCAAGTTGAAAAACATTATAATTCTAATGATCAAACTATTGTAAATATTAATAATAAATGGAATACTACAAAAAAAGTATTTAGATATATTAAACGCTTTGAATATACACATCCTGAATTGCCATTTTTAGTACATTGTAGTATTGTAAAAACTTCAAAAAGTCATAATAATAAATATATTCCACAATTTAATATTAAAGACTCTAAAGTTTTTGATTCTATTGAACATTTTGAAATTGAAATTGAACTTAATAATACTTTAATTGCTATTAATTCCAGTTATGATAGAGGAGTTATTTTATATGATAAATTAAAACAAGTTATTAAATATATATTAATTGGATTGCAACAATCTAATTTTCCTATTGCTATACCTGAACAAACATCTGTTATTAATAACTATCTTCAAATTATTAAAGGTCAAAACTATGATATTGATAGAAAAGTTAATGTTAAAGATTTTATTGGACCTTCATCTTCCACTTTACAAATGATTAACTTATTACAAAAATCGGATATTAATGATACTAATAATACAGTTCCTAATATTCGTGAAAATTATACAGTTACAGATAAAGCTGATGGTATGCGTAAATTATTATTTATTGACTCTGATGGTAAAATTTATTTAATACCAATGTCAATGAATATACAATTTACAGGAACTGTTACAGAAAATGAAGATTTATTTAATACTATTATTGATGGTGAACACATTTTACATAATAAAAATGGCGAATTCATTAATTTATATGCAGCTTTTGATATTTACTTTATTAATAAAAAAAATATAACAGGATTACCTTTTATTAATGTTGATAATAAAGAAGAAAAAAAAGAGGAGAAAGAAAGTAAAAAAGAAACCAATACTTCAAATTTTAGATTAGTATTATTAAATACTGTTATTAAAACTTTAAAAATATTATCTATTATCCCTAATACTAAACCAAATTTTCAAATTAGTATTAAAAAATTCTTCGCAAATAATATATTTAATGGTTGTGCTACTATTTTAGATAAAATTGAAAAAGGATTATATGAATATAATACAGATGGTTTAATTTTTACACCTGCTAATACTGGTGTTGCTAATAAAAAAATAGGATTCGCAGCTCCCAATTATAAAGTTACTTGGAATGAATCTTTTAAATGGAAACCACCACAATATAATACTATTGACTTTTTAGTTAAATTTGAAAAAAATGAATATAATGTTAACAAATTAGGTAATATTCATAATGATGGTATTAATATGAAATCAAATAATCAAATTCAAAATTATTTAACATTAGTTCTTAATGTTGGTTTCGATCCAAAAAAACATGGATATATTAATCCATTTAATGATGTTATTAATGATTATTTAATTCGCAAAGATGATTCTAATGAATCAAACAAAAATAATTATAAACCCGCACGCTTTTATCCTACTAATCCTAGTGATGAAAATGCCGGAATTACTAATATCATTGGTAAATTAGATGAATCTAATAACTTAAAAATTTATACTGAAGATGGTCAAGAAATTGAAGATAATACTATTGTTGAATTTAGATATGATTCTAATAAACCCGAATTTTGGAAATGGATACCAATACGTGTTAGAGATGATAAAACTTCTGAATTAAGATCTGGTGTTAAAAACTTTGGTAATGCTTATCACGTTGCTAATTCAAATTGGCAATCTATTCATAATCCAATTACAGAAAAAATTATTAAATCAGGAGAACATATTAATGTAGAAAATGGTGATGATGATGTATATTATAATAAAGTTAATACACATTCTGAAACACGCTCTCTTAGAGATTTTCATAATTTATATGTTAAAAATATATTACTCAATAAATTATCATCAATAGGTAATTCATTAATAGATTATGCTTGTGGTAAAGGTGGTGATTTACCTAAATGGATAG
>MDTG01075275.1_pt1 | contig 12229 bp, 14 predicted proteins | sample 811421 | NCBI WGS metagenome assembly MDTG01 (sample SAMN05326645, study PRJNA326480) | marine metagenome | isolation source: seawater | place: Pacific Ocean: South East | collected 2011
AAACTTTTAATTGTTGATCTTGTTATCTTTGTCATTTTCATCTCCATTATTTGTAATATTTATTAATTTTGTTAAGAACTTGCTTCATAGCTCTTTGTTCATTTCTTCTCATTTTTAGTGTGCCTTTGGTTTGTTCTGATAAGTAAGTATCATCAGTAAACCGCTTAACATCATCTTCAGATTCTGCAACTAAATCAGTAAGCTCATATACTCTAGCTTCTACATTAATTCTAAGTTCTTCAATTTGGTTTTCGGTAAGTTCTAATTTGTATTTCATTTTTATCTCCATTTCTTACACTATTAATATTGCATTTATGACAAATAATGTCAATAGATTAAATACAATTAATTACATTTTTTTGACATAATTAAATAAATCGTGATACATATTAAACAATGACTTAGTTATTTTATTAATTGGAATAGGGGTAGCAAGTAAGAAAGGTTTGGATTTTTATGGTCAAGGAAGCAAATAAAAGCGATTTAAACGACAAAACACCAGTAAAAAGGGGTAGAGGTCGCCCTAAAGGAAGCGTCACTAATAAACAAAAGCAGGGCGCATATAACATCTTTAAACGCAGCTTTGGGTATGCTTTAGATGAAATGGCAAATCGTAGGGATAAACCATTACACGATCTTATTAATGACGCTTTAACGAATGATATAAGGGATATAAGTAAGTTTGCGTTCTTATTCCCACAGCAGAACCAGCTTAACATAAAAGCAGATAGCTTAGTTAAGTCCATAGGAGTAGTAGCAGACCGCATTAAAGATTATAAAAGGGAAGAAAGATTAACTAAAGCAAAGACAATAGATATAACCCCAACTAAGATCGAGGAATAGGCTAAATAGATATAATTATAGGCATTTTAGACCCCCCCTTTAATTTGTGTGCCGCCCTTTAGTGTAATAATAATTATACCCCTACTTTAACCCCTTTAAAAAAAATTTTTTTGGCATAAAAAAAGGGGGTATTAAAACCCCCTAATTTTAAAATATTTTTAATTTCATTTTGCCAAACAATGTTTCATTCCATCATGAGATATTAAAAATTGCATAAAACCTTTATCACTTTCAACATCTTCTACTGGATATATTAAACCTTTTTCTTGTAAAGATGTGAAAACGCCACCTATGCTTTGTTTTGACATTTTCGTAAAACCTACTTGATACCATATATCAAATACATCAACATACCATTCAACTATATCATCTATATCATCAACTGTAAGTTCTTCTCTTTTAAAAGAATTACAAGCAGTTAGTGTGTAGTCAAAAATTTCATTTAAAATTTTATTTTCTTTTTCTGTTAGTTCCATGTTTAATCTCCATTAAGTTAGTTATACCTGTAAATATAATTATAATGACATAATAAGTCAATAGATTTATGAAAAAAATTTGAAAATTATGTGCTTTTTTTTGTTTATGATTTGTTCACGATTTGTTCTTATTTTGTTCTATACTAGATATTGTGTTGACAAACCACCACAAATCACTAAATATGACAAAATTGGTATAGTTATGTCATATCCTCCCTACTAACAACGCAGTAAAAAAAATGGCGACATAACGATATACCCTTGCAAGGTAGGGGTGGCAGGTTTTTAACATACCATTTTCCCCTGTTCACCCCTCATTAAAGGATTATATGGAAAATTTAGAGGACATATTAGAAGAATTAGCGGCAGACCCTGTAATGTTTGTAGAAGCTATGTTGGGTGCAAAACCTGAAAAATGGCAAAAAGAATTTTTATTAAATGTGAGGGATAACCCTAGATGTGCTGTTAAGTCAGGGCATGGTGTAGGAAAAACAGCTGTGTTATCATGGTTAATATTATGGTGGTTACTCACTCGTCACCCATGTAAAGTTGTTTGTACAGCAAATACAGCACATCAATTAGCAGATGTGTTATGGGCGGAAGCGAAGAAATGGGGTCGGCAATTACCTGACGCATTTTATCAGCAGCTTGAAATGAAATCGGATAAAATTAATTTAGAGGGTGCAAATGATAGTTACGCTGTGGCTCGTGTGTCAAGGCGTGAAAACCCTGAAGCACTACAAGGCTTTCATAGTGACAATTTATTGTTCATAATAGATGAAGCAAGTGGTGTTGACGATATGATCTTTGAGGTTGGTGAGGGTTCGTTATCTACGCCAAATGCTAAAGTCGTAATGACAGGCAACCCAACACGAACAAGTGGCTATTTCTTTAATGCCTTTTCCGCTATGCGTGATAGATGGACATTACAAACAGTCGCTTGTAAAGATAGTTCGCAAGTGTCCAAAGATTATATTGAGGATATGGCGATTAAATATGGTAATGACTCAAATGTATATCGTGTACGAGTTTTAGGTGAATTTCCTAGAGCCGAAGATGATACAGTTATTCCACTATATATGGTGGAAAGTTCCTTAAAACGAGAAATAGAAGTTGACCCATATACCCCTGTTGTTTGGGGATTAGATGTTGCCGCCTTTGGTAGCGATAGAACCGCATTATGTAAAAGGCGTGGTAATGAGGTGACCGAACCTATTAAGTCTTGGCAGGGAAAAGATTTAATGGAAACTGTCGGTATGGTTGTTCAAGAATACGAAATGTGTAGTTATAAGGATAAACCTGCCGATATTATGGTTGATACTATTGGTATTGGTAGTGGTGTATGTTCTCGATTAGCAGAATTAGACCTACCTGCAAGACCCATACAAGTTAGTGAAAGCCCTAGTATGCGTGATAAATATATGCGTTTGCGTGATGAATTATGGTTTCGAGCTAGAGAATGGTTTGAGGGTCGTGATGTTTTTCTTGTTCAAGATGACAAGTTGATAGAAGAACTTATTGCACCTCGTTTTAAAATTACAAGTGCTGGAAAAATAAAAGTTGAAGCCAAAGATGAATTTAAGAAAAGATTGGGTGGTCGTTCTTGTGATTTGGCAGACGCATTTTGTTTAACCTTTGCACAACAAGCGTTTACAGCGTCTGTTCGTGGCACACAACATAATTGGAATAAGCCAATACATTACAAGGATAGTACATGGATAACATGAAATATGATTTAATATTTGAGCCTGACGAAGAAATGGAAAAATTTGTTGCGGAAAATCCTGTAACCCATGCTTTGTTGTCACATCTTATTGATGAGCTTGAGGAAATGAATCAAAACATTGGAAATTGGGCGTATTTAACAGATGTCGTGTTAGCCGCTGCCGCTTTTTCATTTTATCGTGCAGGTGGCACAAATGATGAATTTATGGAAAAACTACAAAGCGTAGATATTAGACCTGACATTAGTAAATTAAATTAGGAGAAACTATGGAAATACTAAAAAACATATTTAATTATGTAAAAAATCACTCGTGGGATTATGTAGATGCTGCATTAGGCGGCATTATCGTACTCCTTTTATTAATTTTAACAATAGGATAATACAATGCAAAGAAGCCAAGCACTTGATATAGATAAGCAGAAGAAAAAAGAACAAGAAGAAAAAAAAGCTGCTGAAAAGAAAAAATCATCTAAAAAATAGGTTACATTATGAATGAACTAGAGTTTCAGGCTTTAGTGCGTAATGAGATTGAAAACGCATTAGGGTTTTATGATAGCGAATATGGCATAGATCGTATTCGTGCTATGGACTATTACATGGGCGAAAAGTTTGGTAATGAACAAGAGGGTCGTTCTCAAGTTGTTACCACAGAGGTTGCCGATACCATAGAATTTATCATGCCAAGCCTTATGCGTACATTTACACAAACTGACAATTTTGTTGAGTTTATGCCAAGACATGAAGAAGATGTTGAGGGTGCAAAACAAGCCACATCATACGCTAATTATGTCATTAACTGTCAAAACAATGGTTTTGTTATATTGCATAACTTTTTTAAAGACGCTTTATTACAAAAACTAGGCGTTGTTAAAGTCTATTATGATGAAACCGAAAATGTCGAAGAAGAAACCTACACAGGACTATCTGATGATGAATTAACTTTATTACTACAAGACGATACTATTGAAATTGTTGAACAAACCCAAAATGATTTACAATCAAACGAAATAGACGAAATGGGTACACCTATTGTTGAGGACTACATTAGGCATGATGTTACAATAAAACGCACTATGTATGATGGTATGATACGAGTTGACAACATACCCCCTGAAGAATTTTTAGTAAACAAAAGAGCCGCTTCCATAGATGAAGCTGATTTTGTTGCACATAGAACGACAATGAAAGTAAGTGACCTTATACAAATGGGTTATGATAGAGAACTTGTTGAAAAATACGCAGGTCATAGTGAACTTGATAATGACCAAGAAGTACAAAATCGTTTTGAAGATGTAGAGTCAGGAACAGATACCGATAGCTCTGATATGTCAATGCGTGATGTTTTAGTCACAGAAGCCTATATTAAAGCAGATTATGATGGTGATGGTATTGCAGAATTACGCAGAGTTGTAGCGTTAGGTTCAGGTTTTGAAATAGTAGAAAACGATACATTTGACCACATACCTTTTGCGTGTCTATCACCAATATTAATGCCACATAGATTAGTTGGTCGTAGTTTGGCAGAATTAATTATGGATATACAGATGATTAAATCAACTGTAATGCGTCAATTATTAGATAATATTTATCTTACAAACAATGTAAGAGTTGCCGCTGTTGAGGGTCAAGTTAATATTGACGATCTTTTAAATTCACGAGCAGGTGGTATTGTGCGTGTGCGTCAACCCAATGCACTACAACCTTTACAACCACAACTTATCGGTCAAAACGCATTTAGCTTGTTACAATATCTTGACGACTTAAAAGAACAAAGAACAGGATTATCAAAAGCGTCTATGGGATTAGATGCGGATTCCTTGCAAAGCACAACAGCTACCGCAGTTGCTGCACAAATGTCAGCAGCACAAGGTAAAATAGAAATGATAGCACGAGTTTTTGCTGAAACAGGTGTTAAAGACTTATTTCAGCTAATACTAACATTATGCTTACATCATGGCAAAAAAGACCAAATGATACGACTAAACAATAAGTTTGTGCCGATTGACCCTAGCAACTGGAAACATGAATACGATATTACTGTAAATGTTGGACTAGGAAGCGGTCAAACTAACGAAAAAATGGCGTTCTTAAACATGATAGCACAAAAACAAGAACAAATATTATTGCAAACTGGCGTTGAAAACCCATTAGTTAGTATGCAACAATATCGTAATACTCTTGCTGAACTTGCAGGTATGGCAGGATTTAAAGACGCTTCACGATTCTTTAAAAATCCTGAAGATACACCACCACAACCACAACAACCGCCACCACCTAGTGAAGCAGAATTAAAAATGCAATTTGAACAGCAAAAATTACAAGCGGAATTAGAACTACAAAAACAAAAACAAGAAGCGGAATTAGCATTGAAACGAGAAGAATTGCAAATGAAAATGCAAATACGACAAGAAGAATTACGCTATGAAGCACAGTTACGAGGTTTTGAACAGCAAATGGGCGGTGAGCCATCTACAAATTTACCAAGAGTTGAATAATGGTTGATATACCTAATTGGCTTTTAGAACAATATCCTGATTTTCAATGGGGTGGAGTTGTTACAAATCCACCATTTGGTTCTTCTATGCCATTAGACCAAGATGCTACCAATGTGATATTACGAGAGTTACAGACTAATAATTCACAAACACAAAATAGGAACACAATGGAAGATGAAACATTAGACGCTTTAACTGCATTATATAGCACATACCCAACATCAAAAAATGTAGATTATTCAGCGTTTATGCGTGATTTTCAACCTGTGGAAAGTTATCCAAATTACTTTGTGCCGCAACAAGGTTTATTACAAAATACACCTACATTAGACACATTGTCAGATTTGGATATTATGCAGCAAAGACCACAATCTTTGTTAGATATGATTAATTTATACCCAACACTTGAAAATGATTTTCAACGCAGTTTTGCTGTAAATCCTGATACATATAATATGAATGTATATGAGCCATTACCTTATGACGAAAATTATTGGAAAAGTAAGGTTGCTGGAACTGGTGGAACAGGTGGTAGTGATATTGATTTATCTGATCTTGCTACAGTTGCAACAGGTTTAGGAGTAATAACTTCAGGTATTGATGGTACAGATACAACCATAGAAACTACAGATGAAAGTGGAAGTACAGGTGTTGATTCTACTATTGATTTAGGAACTACAACAATTAATACTATTGATTATGACCCTAACACAACTGATAATACTATTGAAATAGGAACAACAGATACAAATTTACTAACAGATGAAAGTTCATCAACAACTGATAATACAGTTGAAATTGGCTCGACAGAAACAAGTTTGCTTACATCAGATGGTGACAGCGAAAGTGGCAATCAAACAATAGAAACAACAACTGTTGGTGGTGTGCAATCAGGTAGTGGTTTTACTAATAAAAATGAAACAGATAATACAGTTGAAACTGATGAGGATATAGACACCTCAATTAAAGTTGATACTAATATTAATGCAAATGATGCAACATTATTAATTGATGAATTGCTTAGTAATAATGTTATAACTGCTTCTGAATATGAAAAATTAAATCAAACAATAGAAACAAGCACAACTGGCTTTGATATTTCAAAAAATTTAGTTACTGGATTAAACACGATACAAAGTGTAAAAGATTTAGGCGGTGCAACTAGAATTTTAGGTGGTGATGTTAATGAATCTAACTTTCTTAGACCTGCCGACCAATCAATAACATCAAATGTTAGTCTTGATGGTACTGTGGATTTATCAACAAATCTTGGTCAAGTAGGTTTTACTCCAACAGGTATTCCAGCATATAACACTTTTACAAGTAATGGTCAGAGTTTTTATCAGGTTTATGATGATGGTAGGCTTATATGGACAAAAGCTACAACAAACCCTGTTGGTGGAAGAACAATTTTAGTAGAAGTAAGTGACCCTAGAAATGTTTTTGAAAAAGGTTTTGACGCTGCAAGTCAAGGAATATCAAAAATTTTAAATACAACATTACTTGAGGGTACAGGTGGCACAGGATATTTAGGTAATTTAACTAATGTAAATGTTGGTGAAGCAATATCAGGTGTTGGCATGGCTTTAAGTTTAGCAGACGCTATTGATGATGCAAATGTTGGTAATGTTCTTGGAACTGCAGCAGGTGCTGCAGGTTTAGGTTTATTTGGCACAGGCGCACAAACAGTAGCTGCACCAGTTTTAGGGCAAGTTGCTTTAATAGCATCATTAGCAGGTCTAGGACAACCTGACCCATCAAATATGACTGGTTTTGGTGGTAGTGATGTAGGAACTGGTGAGAATGTTAGTTTTGGTATGCAAGGCGATAAGTTTAGTGAAGATAATGTAAATGCTGCAGGTAATATTGCTAGTGTTATGGGTAATGTTGTAAACAATATAACGAGTTCATTTGGTTTAAATGCACAAGGTGACATACTTGCACAAACAGGAGATCGTGACCCACTTAATATAACTTTTGGCGACCAAGAATCTACACAAACATTAAACGATAGATTAAATTATAGTACAGAAACTGGCGACATTACAAATTCTAATGATGATATTACAAGATTATATTATACAGGTCGTGATGGTAATGATGGTGCAACTTTAGCTAATAATTTAGTTAAAGGAACAACCTTACTATCACTAAAAGCTCTTGCAAATGGTGAAGATAGCATAAATATCGCAGACATTACATTACCAGCAAGGTCTGCAGATGATGTTAAAAATACTTATTTATCACAAGGTTTTGATGAAGTAGCCGCAGATGCCTTAACAGGTGCAGCTCGTAGTGCAAGTGGAGCAACTTCTGAATTATTAGGTGGATTATTGTTAGCCAACACAACTAATGAAGCTAATTATTTAACTGATACTGAAAGAACAAGTTTATTAGAAAAAGGATTTACAAACGAACAGCTAGACACAATGTTGTATGGCACAATGGAAGAAACTTTAGCTGCAACAAGTCTTTTAAGTGCTAATGAGGAAAATAACGAAGAAAACATATAGAGGAAAAAATGGTAAAAATAGAGAATTTAGAAAAGGATAAAGCTCGTGCCGAACAAGCACAAGCATTATTACGAAACGAAATATTACAAGAGGCTTTTACATATTTAGAGGAACAATACCATATTGCATGGGCTAATAGTTCGCTAGACCAAAAAGACCCTCGTGAAAAAGTTTTTATGATGTTGACAACGCTTAAAGCTGTTAAGCAACACATAGAAAATGTCGTTACTGATGGTAAATTAGCTGACGACACCTTAAACCAACTATGACCAAGCATTTAGCAGTCAAAAGGAGAAAAACATGACAGACGACAACCCAACTGGGAACGAACCTATCAACATGGCGGAAGCCACAAGCCTACTACTTGACAGGCAGGAATCAGAAGATAATCCACAACCGAATCAAGAGGCACAACCACAATCAGAGGTTGAAGAAACCCCTGATGTAACAGATACAGAAGAACCAACAAGTGAACAACCTGATGAGGCACTTGAAGCTGTTGAGGAAGATGTATCGGAAGAATTAGATGAAGAAATAGTAACCGAAGATGAAACTGAGGAATACGAGGAACAAGAATACTATACTGTGAAGAATAATGGTGTAGAAGAAGATGTTAGCCTTGAAGAATTAGTTGCAGGTTATTCTCGACAATCTGATTATACAAAAAAGACAACCGATCTTGCTAACCAAAGAAAACAATTTGACCAGCAACAACAGGAACTTTTACAAGAGAGGACTGCTCTCCAACAAGGATTACAACAGTTAAACCAAAAGTTATCAAGTGAAATTAGTACCGAGCCTACTAAAGAATATTGGGATAACCTGTATAATACAGACCCCTTAGAATTTATTAAGCAAAAAGACGAATATCGTGATAAGCAATCTGAACTACAAAAAGTCCAATTAGCACAAAATGAATTAAACCAAAGACAGGCTGCTGAACATCAACAACAAATGCAAAAACATTTGGCACAAGAACAACAAAAACTTGTGAAAGCAATACCTGAATGGAAAGATGAAAAAGTTGCTGAAATGGACAAAAGAAACATTGTCACTTATGCAAAAAGATATGGTTTTAATGACCAAGAACTTAATAATGCCACAGATCACAGAGCAATATTGATGTTACGCAAAGCTATGATGTTTGATGACTTACAAGCAAAAAAACCGCTTGTTAAGAAAAAAGTTAAGAAAGCACCTAAGATGACAAAATCAGGTAAAAAACTTACTACACAAAAATCCTTAAACGCAGGTAAGGTTGATAAAGCCTACAATAAGTTGAAATCAACTGGCAGCATGGATTCTGCTGTTGATTATCTTTTACAAAAATCCAATTAACCATATAAGGAGTTTATAATATGGCAACTTACTTAACCGCAAACGCTGTTGGTGAGAGAGAAGATTTGTCTGATGTAATTACTCGTATTGACCCTGCTGAAACACCAATTTTCAGTAATGGTAAGAAAATTACAACAAGTGGTGTATTCCACGAATGGCAAGTTCAAGAACTTACAGCAGCAGCAGACGACAATTACCAATCAGAGGGCGCAGATTACTCTTATGTAAATCCTACCGCTACAACTAGACTTGGTAATTATCATCAAATTTCTACACAAGCTGCATCAGTATCAGGTACACTTGATGTTGTTGACAAAGCTGGTAGAGATAAAGAAACAGCTTATGTTAAAGTCTTAAAAGGACTTGAGCAACGCAGAGATATTGAAAAAGCACTTTGCAAAAACGAAGCAAGAGTAGCTTCACCAGAACCAAGAAAAGCAGGTAAAATTAGTTCTTATATAACTAATGTTTCACTTGTTTCTCCAAGTACAACACCTGCAGGTACAGGTGCTGATGTTTCTGACAAAGCTGGTACTAACGCTGCACTAACATTAGCGAAAATTGATGTTGCAATGAAAGCTGCATACGAAGATGGCGGACAGCCTGATATGCTTGTAGTTTCACCTGCAAACAAAGTAGCTTTTAGTGACTTATCTTCAGGTTCTGTAGCTTCACAACAGTTGCAATACACAGCACCTAGAGAAGTAGCTATCGTTGGTAGCGTTTCACTTTATCTTACAGATTTTGGTGAACTTAGCGTTACTATCGACAGACAAATGCTTGATGACACAGTATTCTTATTAGATTCTGACCACTATTCTATTGGCTCATTACCTAATAGACTGTTTTCTGTTTCAGATGTAGCACCGACTGGTGATGCAACCAAGTTTGCAATAGTTTCTGAGTGGACTTATGTTCCAACAGCACCTAAAGCACACGCTATGGTAACAGACTTAAATACATAATTTAAGCAAAGGGGGGTATTAAGTACCCCCCACAACTTAGGATTTACAATGAAAAAAATAATTGGTTATGACCCTGTACAGAAAAAAACAACATATTTTCATGGGGGCAATGATGGTCAGCATCATGTTTCAGTAGAACAAGAAACAAAAGACATAATTAAAAAAGCCAAAGATTTAGATATTGATTACAAACCATACAATATCGTAGGTACACAAAAACACATGAGGCAAATCGCAGAAATACCTGCAAACCTCTATTATGAATTATTACATAAATTCGGAGAACCGAAGAAAAACAAAAAAGCATGGTCAAGATGGTTAAATGACCCTGACAACAAATATTTTAGAACAGGTGGCGGAAGTATATAATGGCAACAGATTATTCATCATTAAAAACAGAGATAGCTGATTTTTTAGCTAGAGATGACTTAACGACACAAATTGATACATTTATTGATTTAGCTGAAAGTCGCATATCTCGTGAACTAGAAACTCGGTCACAAGACACACGAACAACTTTAACAACAAGTGCAGATAATGCTTATGTATCGTTACCAACTGATATGCGATCTATAAGAAATGTTAAGGTAATGAATAACCCTCGTATTACATTAAGGTATCTATCACCGCTACAAGTAAAGAAAGAATATGCCACAACAGGCACAGGTGTACCACGAGTTTATAGTGTTATTGGTGATAATTTGTTTTTAGCACCAATACCTGATTCAACACTTAATATAGAATTAACTTATAAAGCGTCTATAAGCTCTCTAAGCGACAGTAACACGACAAACACTATATTGACTCGTTTTCCTGATTTATACCTCTATGCGAGTCTATTTCACGCTTACACATACCTTTTAGATGAACAAAGGGCTACACAATACAACGCACTTGTTGAAAACATACTACAATCAATACGAGTTGATGAAGAAAAAGGTAATTATGGCGTAGGTTTAGAAATGCGTGGTGATTATGGGGAAGTAAACTAATGATGAATTTTGGTGAATGGTTACCTGACCAGCCTGACAACACAAGCGGAGTGACAACAGCTAAAAATGTCATACCTGCGGCACGAGGGTATCGTGGTTTACAAGATTTATCGCAATACAGTAATGCTGCGGATAATAGATTAAGAGGAATATTTGCCGCTAAAGATGATACAGGTGACCCTAAGATATTTGCAGGTGATGTTACAAAATTATATGAATTTACAAAATCTAATTCTAATTTAACAAATATATCAAAAGCAGGAAATTACACATCATTAGGTAATGACGATATATGGAAATTTATTGACTTTAGTGGTTATGTTATTGGTGCGTCAGGACATAATAATATATTACAAGTATATGATAATGGCACAAGTTCATTATTTGCTGATATTGCAGGTAGTCCTGCAGCAAAACATATAGCGGTTGTAGGTGATTTTGTTTTTACAGGTAATGTTAAATATGGTGGCAACACATATCCAAATCGTGTGTACTTTTCCTCACTTGCTTCGCATACAGGTTGGACAATAGGCACAGACCAATCTGATATACAGGATATATTTGATATGGGAGATATTACAGGTATTGTTGGTGGAGAATACGCAACGATATTATGTGAAAAGGGTATAGTGCGTGGGTCTTATGTAGGAACACCACTCATATTCCAATTTGACAAAGTACAAACAGGCTTTGGTTGTAACTATCCAAATTCAGTAGCAAGTGTTGGTGAAACTGTCTTTTATTTATCAGATGATGGTTTTTATCAATTTGATGGACAAAGAAGTACACCAATAGGTGCGGAAAAAGTAAATCGTTTTTTCTTTGATGATTTTACTATACGAAACAAAGGCAGAATATCTACTGCTGTTGACCCTACAGAA
>MDTG01050930.1_pt1 | contig 12228 bp, 15 predicted proteins | sample 811421 | NCBI WGS metagenome assembly MDTG01 (sample SAMN05326645, study PRJNA326480) | marine metagenome | isolation source: seawater | place: Pacific Ocean: South East | collected 2011
ATTAAGACTGAGGAGGTTCCGCATATCCTAAAGGTATTTAATTTTTGATTTTCTTAAATAGTGTCCATGGTTAATTAAGATTAACTGTGGACACTCTACTTTTTTCATGTTCATAAGGCGGATTATAATATGAAATTTAATTACTGGTTTATTTCTTCTTTTTTAATCTCTTTCGTCGTTTTAATTCCAATTATTACAGTATTTACAAGTTTTTTTGAAAGTACTTCAAACTATTACGAAATATTAAAAAATACATTTTTATTAGAGTATATTTTTAACTCAGCTATCCTCTTAATATCAGTCTTGTTTTTTACCTTTCTAATAGGTACAGGATCAGCTTATTTAGTATCTTTTTATAAATTTCCAGGCAGTAATTTTTTTAAGTGGGCATTAATATTATCTTTTGCAGTACCACCTTATATCTACGCATATTCATTAACTGCCTTTTTTGAGAACTATGGCACTGCCTTTACAATTTTAAAAAATTTATTTGGAGATGCTAATTATAATAAAAATATTCCTAAATTTGATGGCATGTTTGGAGCAATATTATCTATTTCTTTTTCCTTATATGCTTATGTATATATACTAGCTAGAGCTTCATTTTTATATCAATCACAAAATCTACTTGATCTTGGTAAAAATTTAGGTTTTTCAAAATTTAAATCTTTTTATAAAATAATATTGCCTGCTGCTAGGCCCGCAATAGCTGCTGGTTTATCTTTAGTAGCAATGGAAACATTAGCAGAATTTGGTGCAGTTGATTTTTTTTCAATAAATACCTTAACTACAGGTATTTATAATTCGTGGATTTATTTTGATGATTTAGCTTTTGCCAATCGAATATCTTTTTTTTTACTATTGTTTATTTTTTCCTTGTTTATATTAGAAAACTTATCAAGAAGAAAAGCTAAATATCATTTAAATTCTAGAGGAGGATTTAAACAAAGAGAAAAAACTGATTTAATTGGTGGTAAGGCCTTTTTGGCATTTTTGTTTTGTTTTTTAATTTTTTTTATAAGTTTTTTATTTCCCCTAAGTCAAATGTTGTATTGGACAATAAAGTTTCCTGAAAATTTATTTGATCTACAAATAACAGAATTATTTTTGAACACTTTATATTTAGTTATTTTATCTAGTTTAGTTTTAATAATATTTTCCTTGATATCAAATTATGGCAATAGAGTTTCTAATAATAAAACTCTCAATTTTTTATCAACATTGTCGATTTCAGGTTATGCTATACCAGGAGTAATTTTAGCTATCGCATTTATTACTTTTATAGCATGGTTTGATGACAGCATTGTTAAGTATTTAGGCTTTACCTCAATTAAAAAGATATTTATTGGTTCTATTTTTGGATTAATACTTGTTTATTTTGTTAGATTTTATTCCTTAGCTTTTAATGGCATTAAATCGGGATATGAAAAAATGAATATTTGTGTTGATGAGAGTGCTTACTTACTCGGTTATTCTAAAAGAAAAACTTTTACTAATATACATGTTCCTTTTTTAAGAAATTCACTTTTATTTATTATTATTCTTATATCTTTAGAAATTATAAGAGAATTACCAATAACTCTAATCTTAAGACCTTTTAATTTTGAAACTTTTGCTACCACTGCGTATATTTCAGCCTCTGAGGACTTGTTAGAAGCGGCAGCAGTGCCCTCTTTATTTTTGATTTTAATTGCTAGTTTATTTATTATGCTTACATCAAAATATATTTTAAGAGAGAAGTATGAGTGACAAATTTTTTGAGGTAAAAGATGTTGACTTTAAAGTAGGAAATAAAGTTAAAGTTAAGAATGTTTCTTTTTCAATAGAGAATGAAGGAGACATTATATGTCTATTAGGACCTTCTGGTATTGGCAAAACTACAATTTTAAGAACAATAGCAGGACTAGAAAGTATAAATAAAGGCTCTATAAAACTTAAGAATAAAATTTTATCCTCAGAAAAAATAAATATTGAACCAGAGAATAGAAATATATCTTTGGCTTTTCAGGAAAATAGTCTGTTTCCACATTATAGTGTTAAAAAAAATATATTATTAGGTGCTGAAAAAAATAAAGATAAAAAAGATCAAACGATTAGCTTTGAAGTGTTGATCGATCTATTGGATATTTCTCAAATATTAAATAAATTTCCTCACGAAATAAGTGCTGGCGAAGCTCAAAGAGCCTCTCTTGCAAGATCTCTTATTACACAACCCGATTTATTACTTTTAGATGAACCATTATCAAACGTAGATCAAAGTTTTAAGGAGGCAATACAAGAAAAATTAAAAAAAATATTAAAAAAATCTAATATAACTTCAATTATAGTTACTCATGACTCTCATGAGGCATTTTACTTAGGATCAAAATGTGGAATAATTTTAAATCATGAACTTAAGCAATTTGATGATCCTTACAACGTTTATCACTTGCCTAATTCGGTCGAGGTAGTTAATTTTTTAAATAGAGGAATTCTTATTCCAGCAGAAGTTACAAGCCCAAAAACTCTTGAAAATAAAGACCTTGGAACAATCACTGGTAATTTTATTAGACCGTTTCCGGTCGGGTCTAATGTAAAACTTTTAATTCAGCCAGAAGATTTACATCATGATGACACGAGTAATTTAAAGTTTGAGGTAATTGATAGAAAATTTAGAGGAACAAACTTTATTTACACTCTAAAAACTCCAAGTGATGCTCTTATTCCAGTATTTGTGCATTCTCATCATGTTCATCAACATGAAGTGAATGAAAAATTTGGCATAAAAAGACCAATTCATATTGATCATATAGTTTGCTTCTAATAAAAAACCTTTTGAATAAAATGGATAGTAACTTTAAGATATTTTTAAAAGGAGTTATTGATGTAAGTCCACTAATGATTCCTGTAGTCCCTTTTGGTTTAATATTTGGTGTTCTAGCTATTGATGTTGGATTCACACCTTTGGAAACAATGGGCATGTCATTAATCATATTTGGAGGAGCATCTCAAATAGTTCTTTTACAATTATTTTCAGGGGGCGCTTCTTCTTTAGTCATTATAAGTTCAGTGGGAGCTGTGAACTCAAGACACTTACTTTATGGGGCTGTTGTTTCTGAGCATTTGTCAGATTTAAAATTAATTTGGAAAATTATTATCTCGTATTTTTTAATTGACCAGGCATTTGCTAGATCAAATGAGTACTTCAAAAAGAATAAAGATGAAAATAAATACTTTCATTTAGTTGGTGGTGGCGCAACTTGTTGGATAATATGGCAATCGACAACCTTTTTTGGAATTATATTAGGTGCTGCTATTCCAGAAAAACTTGGATTAAGTTTTGCCATTCCATTAACTTTTTTAGCTTTACTAATTAACGACTTTAGAAAATTAATAAACGTAGTTGTAATTATTGTTTCAGGATTTGTTGCTACTCTTGGCTATAATTTAATTCCATTTAAAGCTTATGTAATTGTTGCTGCATTAATTGGATTACTTTCGGCAATTATCTTAACTAAAATAATTAAAATAAATGAGTAACTGGGCCCTAATAATATATTGTGGAATAATCACTTATCTAACAAGATTTACCATGATAGCTTTGATTAAAAAAGAAATGTTTAATAAAAGAATAAGGGAAATATTATCTTTTGTGCCTTCTGCTATATTTCCAGCAATCATTTTCCCTGCAATTTTCATAAATGATATAGGGCTATTTCAAATTCAAGATAATCCAAAAATAATCTCAGCGATAATCGCTGTTGTAATTGGTATTTTTACTAGAAGTATCATTGCGACAATATTTTCAGGTTTAGCTTCTTACTGGTTTGTAATTTTTATTGTATAAAAAATCTATGAAAAAGTATTTTATATTATTATTTTGTTTCTTCACATTAAGTGCCAATGCGATAGATAAAGAAACTACTTTTGATAAAGAATTATTTGATAAAGCCCAATCTGAAGGTAAGTTTGTAATAGTGAGCTCGTGGATCAAATATTGCTCATCTTGTGCAAGTCAAATGAAAATTTTAAAATCAGCCAAAAAAGAAGGTAGTTTATCAGATATCAAATTTGATAACATTGAGTACTTTGCTTTTGATGTAACAAACAATGAAATTGCTAACTTTTTAAAAGTTCAGTTTCAAACCACACTGTTAATTTTTAAAAATAATAAGGAAATATACAGAAGCGTTGGTGAAACAACCGAAGACTTAATTTATAAGGCCATTAAATCTTCAACAAAGATTTAAATTCCTAACTTAAGATTATTTTCAACATTATAATCAATTTTTTCTGGCTTCTTAAGATCTAGATTATTCATAATTTCGATATATTCATCGACGTTTTTAACTTGTAATCTAGGATTTGACTTTTTCTCTTTACCAATAGTGCTGACAGTTTCACCTTTATAATCATGAGCAGGGTATAAAAGTGTATCATCAGGAAGCTTCAAGAGCCTATTAAATATTGAATTATATGCATCTGTAGAACTTCCATTTTGAAAATCAGTTCTTCCGGTACCATTAATAAGTAATGTATCTCCAGAAAATAAACATTTATCCATTAAAAAACAAAAACTATCTGAGGTATGTCCGGGTGTGTAAATTGCCTTAAAATTTAGCTTATCTAATTTAATTATCTCATCATCTTTAACTTTTACTTCCACAGCATCCGTTGGGGTGTGTTCACCCATAATGGTCACACATTTTGTTTTATCTCTCAACTTTCCCGCGCCTGTTACATGATCAGCATGAATGTGTGTATCAATCACTTTTACTAATTTTAGATTCAATTGATTAAGTATTTCTATATAGTTCTCAACATTTTCTAGGACAGGATCTATGATTAATGCCTCTCTTCCTTTTGCTGAGGCAATTATGTAAGTGTAGGTGCTAGATTTTTTATCAAAAACTTGTTTAAAAATCATGTATAGATATTATCACATATATATGGAATCAACTACACTTGACTGGCGTTGTTTAAATACTTGGAAACAAAGTGCTAGAAACACCGCTTGGTGTTTACTTGGTTGCGATATAGGAGATTTTGGTACAATTTTATATTTTCAATTAACAAAAATTCCATTTCCAGTATTTGGGATAATGGTTTTAGCAATAATTAATGGTTTAATTACTAGTATTATTCTTGAAACAATAATTTTAATTAAGCAAAATTTTAGTTTTAATAATGCTTTAAGAACAGCACTCGGTATGAGTTTTATTTCAATGATAAGCATGGAAGTTGCAATGAATTTTACAGATTATCTTTTGACAGGTGGCGCAATATTAACATGGTGGGTCGTGCCGCTGATGCTTATTGTTGGATTTATTACACCGTGGCCATATAATTATTGGAGATTAAAAAAGTATGGCATCAGTTGTCATTAAAAACTGGGATAAAAATAATTGGCTGTCGTCTAAAAATTACATTTTAAGTTTTATCAATTTTTTACTCAAATCCAAAAAATTAAATGCCAATTCGAAAATTTTAGATATTGGATGCGGTCGTGGAAAAATAATCGGAGTATTAAGCTCAAAATTTAAATTAAAAAGCGAGCCTATAGGAATAGATTTAATCAATCACAGGGACAAAGATAAAAGATTTTATTTTAAAAAAATTGATGCTTTGTCTTTTTTTTCTCTGAATAAAATAAAATTTGATCTTATAATAGTTAAACAAACAATCCATTTGCTTCGTATAAATGAAATCAAGACTTTATTAAATGAAATGAAAAAAAGTCTAAGCTCCACTGGAAAAATATTGATATTTACTTTAAATCCTAATAAGAACGAAATTCCAAAATTTAGCTTGATGAGTAGAAAATTATTAAAATCCCTTGAAAGAGATAGAAGGATTTTAAAATACATAATAAAATTAAACCCTAAAATAACTTTGAAACATTTTAAATACAAAGTAGAAATTAGCAAAAAAAGATATATAGCAATGATTAAGCAGAGATACATCTCCACACTTCTAGGTTTAACAACTAGACAAATTTTAGCCGGAGTAAAAGAAATTAAATCAAAATATAAAAATATTTTAAAATTTAATGATAAATTAGTTTGTATAATTATAAAAAATAATTAAAGTTATTAAATGAATCAAAACATAAAAAAATTTAACAACTTTTTTTCGAATTTTGAGTCACTAGGGTCGCTTTTTTTAAGACTAGCAGTCGGTGTTGCTTTTATCATTTATGGTATTGGAAAATTCCCACTACCACCAGAAGGATTAGTAGAATATTTTGGTCTTCCCCCATTGCTTGCGAGTGTAGTTGCAATTTCTGAAGTTTCCTCTGGAATTCTTTTAATTATTGCTCATTTTGTTAAAAATCCAATTGGAGACACTCTAACTAGATTAGTTGGTTTAAATATTGTGGTTTTGATGGTATGTATATTTGCTGTAGCTCATAGAGATTGGTTCATAACCAAACAGTTATTTACTAGTATACAAATTTTTCTTTTAATTGGTGGGTTCTATTTTCTAGTAAAAGGAAATAAGATTTAAATAAAAATGATGAAATTAAAAAAATTTTTTTTCCTATTAATTATGTCCTTTTTTTCAACAGCATCCTTTTCAGCGTCTATGAATATGATAGGAGAAAAAGGCGATCCAAATAAAGTTGATAGAACTGTTAAAATCAAGATGTATGATAATTATTATGAACCAAATTTAATTATAGTTAAAAAAGGTGAAACAATAAGATTTATTGTAGAAAATTTAGGTGAATTAGTTCATGAGTATAATATTGGCACGAAAGAAATGCATGTTGAACATAAACAGGAAATGCAAAAATTAGTCGACCACGAAATAATTTTAGCAGATAAAATTGATAAAATTAAAATGAAAAAAATGTCAAAGATGGACCACTCTTTTGGACATTCTCATGCAAACAGCGTGATGTTAGAACCAAAAGAAAAAGGGGAAATTATTTGGAAGTTTTCTAAAGATATCAATTTAGAGATGGCATGTAATGTTCCAGGTCATTACGAAACTGGAATGGTTGGAAAATTAACTTTTTACTAATATTTAATAGAGGGTCGCTCTCTTAGCATTGTAACCAAAAGAGCTCCTCTACTTTGCCTTTTTGGTTTTTAAATCCAATCGGATTTTAAGTTTATTTTTTTTTTGAAATATGTAGCTGCCCAGCTAAGTATCAGGCGGCTTTAGATTCATTAAAACTACCTCCTTATTAAAAAATTAATTAATAGAAAGGTTGTATTCAAGTAATTTATTTTTTTTAATGTAAATAAATATGTTGAATACAACCCATCAATTAAATAATATCCGTAAAATTACAATTCTCGCCTATTAATAGAATCTAATTGCATTGATTTAATATTTATATAAATTTATTTAATGAAATATATAAGAGGATTAATAAATTTATTAGCCAGCTTAATTGCGTCAACAATAATTATTTACGGTATAAATATTATTGCTGGATTTGCAGGAGCTGACTATTCATTCACTCATGGCGAAACATTTGTAATTTGGATTTTGATGGCAATACTGATTAATAATTGTTTTAGAAAATAAGCTTTACAATGAGCAAGTCAATTAAAACTGATGATGTGATCTTTAATTTTTTTAAACAAATTTGTGATGAAAAAGATGACCTTAAATGCGTTGAGTTAGGTAAAAGCTGGATACAAGCTATGGAAAAAAATCTTGAAACTATGGAAAAAAAGCTTGATGAAGAAGATAAAATAAAACATCAAGAGGATATTCAGAATAATAAAAATCATTTAAATAGTCTTAAAGGAAAAAATTCGTCAGAATGGCGGAAATATGCCACCAAATGTATGATTGAAATAATGGATAATAAAATATAATTTAATCTTCTAAAGGGGTGTCTGAAAAGACTGAGATTAAACCCTATGAACCTGTCCGGTAATTCAGAAAGGGATAACATTGGATAAAACACACTTTATAACTCAATCATTTTCATTAACTTTAGTAATATTTATAAGTTTAATATTTACTGTTCTAGGCCTTTATCATTCTAAAAAGTTTAAAGGTATAAATAACTACCTTACTGCAAATAGAAATATTGGTTTTTTTTCACTTACCACAAGCTTAGTTGCATCAGCATTAGGTGCTTGGATTTTATTTGGTCCAGCATCAGCAGCAACATGGGGAGGAATAGGTGCTGTTACTGGATATGCACTAGGAACAGCTTTTCCAATGATTCTTTTTATTCACTTAGGAAAAAAAATTAGGAATGATTTTCCAAAAGGTTCATCATTGATTGAATTTATGAGAAAAAAATTTGGAAAAAGTTTGTTCAAACTAATTCTTTTCATGACAATTTTTTATATGTTCATTTTTTTGTGTGCTGAAATTACTGCAGTTTCAGTTTTGATTAATTATATATCAGGAACTGAGCTATGGGTCACAGCATTAATCGTACTTTTAACAACATTAACTTATACACTATATGGTGGTTTAAAAGCTTCAATTTTTACAGATAATATTCAAATGATTGTAATCGGTATTCTTTTATTAATTTCTTTTTTATACATATTACTTTACACTGGAAACGAATTTTCAATTGAATATGTTAAACAAAAAAAACCCCAGCTACTAAGTAGTCACTATATTCCAAATTACACTGCTGGTTTGACATTTTTTATAGCAGTAGCTGCAACTAATTTATTCCATCAGGGAAACTGGCAAAGAGTTTATGCGGCAAGAGATTACAAAACTCTTAAAAAAAGTTTGTTGATCTCTTTTTTTATTATTATTCCAATAGTTTTTTTCATGGGTTTTGTTGGTTTGGTATCCTTTTCAATAGACCCTAGTCAAAGACCAGATTTAGGCTTTTTTACATTATTATTAAGAGAACAAACAGAGATATTGTCTTTATTGATCGTCGTACTTGGACTAGCATTAACAATTTCAACAGTAGATACTTTAGTTAATGCAATATCAAGTCTATTTGTAGTTGATGGTAAAGCAACATTTAATTTTAATAAAAAAACAGATTATTTAAAATTATCAAAATATTTCATTATTTTTATATCTTTAATTGTATTTTTTATTGCCTCTAAAGGTTTTGATATATTATATTTATTCTTATTAGCTGATTTGTTTTGTTGCGCATTTGTTTATACAGTATTTTATAGCTTTTATAATAAAGATATTAATGAAAAAACTGCTTATTTAATCATTGTCACTGGATTGAGTGGAGGGCTTTTGTTATTTCCATTCCCAGATTTCTCTAAAAGTCTACTTGTAGGAATAATAGTTTCTAAAGAACTATTTTCACCATTTGTGACACAATCTTTATTATTTTTATCTTTTATCATAGCAACTTTTCTCCCAGCCATAATTCTTCAAATTAAAAAATATTAATTAAAAAAATATAGTTAAGAAACCATAATTGACGGTCCCTTGATATATACTACATCTTAAATTATTGTATTTAAGTAAATAATATCTATATATCTATCCTCTTAAATGTCTGATAATCAAATAGTAATCAACGATCTATCAAAAATTTACGATAATGGTTTCGCTGCTTTAAAAAATATTAATTTAAATATTAAAAAGGGTGAAATTTTCGCAATGTTGGGTCCCAACGGTGCTGGTAAAACTACTTTGATTAGTATTATCTGTGGAATTGTTAAACCTACTTCAGGTAAAATTAATGTAGAAGGTTTTGATATAATTGATGATTATAGAGAAACTCGATCTAGAATTGGTCTCGTCCCACAAGAATTAACCTTAGAACAATTTGAAACAGTATTTAATAATGTTTCATACTCTAGGGGTTTGTATGGAAAAAAACCTAATCCAGTTTATATAGAAAAAGTTTTAAAACAATTAAGTTTATGGGATAAAAAAGATCGAATTCTTAGGCAGTTATCAGGTGGAATGAAAAGGAGAGTCTTAATTGCAAAAGCCTTATCTCATGAACCACAAATTTTATTCTTAGATGAGCCAACCGCAGGTGTAGATGTTGAATTGAGAAAAGAGATGTGGAAAGTAGTTGAGGCATTAAGAGAAACAGGAGTGACGGTTATTCTGACTACTCATTATATAGAGGAAGCAGAGGCAATAGCTGATAGAGTTGGGGTCATAAATCAGGGTGAAATAATTATTGTTGAAGAAAAAAAAGAATTACTTAAAAAAATGGGTCAAAAAACACTAACTATTGAATTACAAGATGAGATTGCAGTTATTCCTGTTACTTTAAAAAAATATAATTTGAATCTTGGTCATAATAAAATGTCATTGGTCTACACTTATAGCCTTAAAGAAAAACAAACTGGTATTACAAATTTATTACAAGATATAAAGGATGCTGGTTTAAAATTGAGAGATCTAAAAACTGAACAGAGTAATTTGGAGAAAATATTTGTATCTTTGGTGAGGGAAAATAATGAAATTTAATTTTTATGGTTTTAAAGCAATTTACTTACATGAAATGGACCGTTTCAGACGAACCTTGGGACAATCATTGTTGTCACCAGTAATCTCAACTTGTCTTTATTTTATTGTTTTTGGATCAGTAATTGGTGGTTATGTTGAAAATATAGATGGTGTTAGTTATGGATCTTACATTGTACCTGGTTTACTTATGTTAACACTTCTAACACAATCTATTAGTAACACATCTTTTGGAATTTTTTTTCCGAAATTTAATGGCACAATTTATGAAATTTTAGCGGCACCTATTTCAACTTTTGAAACAGTTTTAGCTTTTGTTGGAGCTGGCGCAACAAAAACATTAATTGTTGGCTTGATTATTTTTATAACATCCATGTTTTTTGTTGAAGTAAAGGTTCAGTATCCCTTTTTAATGATATTTTTATTAATCTTAGTATCTTTTACTTTTGCTTTATTTGGTTTTTTAATTGGACTAGTTAGCACTAACTTTGAGCAAATGTCTATAGTTCCCTCATTAGTTATCACGCCGATGGTTTTTTTAGGTGGAAGTTTATATTCTTTAGATATGTTACCAGAATTCTGGCAAATGGTTACATACTTTAATCCAGTAGTTTATTTAATTAATGGATTAAGATTTTCATTTTATGGTGTCTCAGATTTTAATATTTGGATTAGTATTGGAACCATGATTTCATTTTTACTGATTTGTGTGACAGTTGTAACCTTACTTTTAAAAAAAGGTTACAACATTAAATCTTAAGTAATTATTTTATCTCTGATTTAATTGAACAACTTTACGATGTTTATTGCCTTTATAACTTGCAAGGGGTCTAATGAGTTTATTGGCAGCATGTTGTTCAATTATATGAGCTGACCAACCAGTTATTCTTGAAATTACAAAAATAGGTGTAAAAAAATCTGTATCGAAACCCATCAAATGGTAAGTTGGCCCAGTCGGATAGTCAACATTGGGATGGATATTTTTTCTTTCGATCATTACTTTTTCAACAATGTCATAAATTTGTTCAAATTTCTTATCTTTTTTAATTTTTGCAACTTTACCAAAATACTCTCTCATAGTTGGTACTCTTGAATCTCCACTTTTGTAAACTCTATGTCCAAAACCCATAACAACATCTTTGTTATCAAGTGCTTTATTTATCCAAATGTATGCATTTTCAGGCTTTTTAATCTTATTCATCATATGCATTACTTCCTCATTTGCACCTCCGTGCAAAGGACCTTTCAAGCTTGCAATTGCTCCAGTAATTGCTCCATGTATATCCGATAAACTGCTGGTAATTGTTCTAGCGGTAAAAGTTGAAACATTAAAACTATGTTCAGCATAAAGTATCAAGGATACGTCAAAAGCCTTTACAATATCTTTGTTTGGAACTTTACCAAAGCACATATGAAAAAAATTCTCTGAAAAAGACAAATTACTTTTAGGAGATATAATTTTTTTGCCTTTCCTGTATCTGTAAAATGCCGCTAAAGCGACAGGTGTTTTTGCGAAAATTCTCATTACCTTTCGCATATTAGCCTCTGGTGAATTATCTTTAGTATCTTTATCTTCAAGCCCCATAATACTTACAGCTGTTCTTGCAACATCCATCGGGTGAGATTTTTTTGGAAATTTCTTGATATCCTCTAGTAAAGTTTTAGATAATTTCCTTTCCTTTCTTTCTTGCTTTTCAAAATTTTTTAATTGTTTTTTATTTGGAAGCTCTCCGTTTAGAATTAGATATGCTACCTCTTCAAATTTGCAATTAGCACACAAATCTTGAGCAGCGTATCCTCTATAAGTGAGAGAATTAATTTCAGGCATGACTTTTGAAACTTCTGTTTCATCGA
>MDTG01054934.1_pt1 | contig 12227 bp, 13 predicted proteins | sample 811421 | NCBI WGS metagenome assembly MDTG01 (sample SAMN05326645, study PRJNA326480) | marine metagenome | isolation source: seawater | place: Pacific Ocean: South East | collected 2011
AAAATTTGGTGTTTTCATGAGGTGATTCTAATTCCGATATTTTTTTCTTTTAACTTACTTTTTAGCTTGGGGATGGCGATTTCACCGAAGTGAAAAACACTGGCGGCCAGAGCAGCATCAGCTTTTCCGAGGGTAAAACTGTCGGCGAAGTGGCTGATGTTCCCCGCCCCACCAGAGGCGATGATAGAAATATTGACAACTTCAGATAGCTTCGACAAAGCGATGTTGGCAAAGCCATTTTTGGTACCGTCGTGATCCATGGAGGTAAAAAGTAGCTCCCCAGCACCGCGGGCTTCGGCTTCTTGCGCCCATTCAAACAGGTCGATGTCTGTGGGTACCTTCCCCCCTACTAGGTGCACCCGCCATTGGTCTTCAATTTTTTTGGCGTCTATTGCCACGACCACACATTGTCGCCCAAAGGCTTCTGCCAGCTCGTTGATCAATGCAGGCCGCCGCACGGCGGCTGAGTTGATGGATACTTTGTCTGCCCCATTCCGCAACAGGGTTTTGGCATCTGCTACACTGCTTATTCCCCCCCCTACGGTAAAAGGGATGTCAAGCGCTGCCGCCACTTTCAACACCAGCGCTGCCAAGGTTTTTCGTTTTTGCTCTGTCGCCGAGATGTCTAAAAACACTAGCTCGTCGGCACCCTCTTGGGTATAGCGTTCTGCCAATGCCACTGGGTCTCCAGCATCGCGAAGATCGACGAAATTAACGCCTTTTACAGTCCTTCCGTCTTTTACGTCCAAACAGGGTATGATTCTTTTTGTCAGCACAGATCAGTTGTTTAAAATATATTCTTCCAAGCTTTTTAAGCTTATTTTATTTTCATATATCGCTTTACCTATGATGACTCCCTCGCAGCCTATAGCTGCCAACTTCGGTAGCTCAGCTTCCTCAGAAATACCCCCAGAGGCGATCAGGTTTAGCTGGGGACAGTCGGCCAACAATTGCTGATATAACTTAATGGCAGGGCCTGCCAACATCCCATCCTTTTGGATGTCTGTACAGATCACATATTGCACCCCCTCTTGCATATAGTCCTTAATAAAGGGGATCAATTCATCATCGGAGGTTTCCGTCCATCCGTTTACGGCAATTTGCATGCCTTTTACATCGGCACCTAAAATGATTTTTTCACCACCGTACTGGGATAGCCATTTTTTAAAGACTTCCGCATTTTTAACGGCAATACTGCCCCCAGTTATTTGGTTAGCGCCCGATTCAAAGGCGATTCTAAGATCGTCATCGGATTTTACCCCCCCTCCGAAATCAATTTTTAGCAGGGTTTTAGAAGCCAATTTTTCCAATACGTTGTGGTTTACAATGTTTTCGGCTTTGGCACCGTCTAAATCCACCAAATGCAAATAAGTGATCCCACTGTCCTCAAAGGATTTTGCAACCTCGAGGGGGTCTTCGTTATATATTTTTTTGGTGTTGTAGTCGCCCTTGGTAAGGCGCACGCACTTTCCTTCTATGATGTCTATGGCTGGTATGATTCTCATCTTAAAAATTTAAAAAATTTTCTAAAAGCTTTTGTCCGTCTTTACTGCTCTTTTCTGGGTGGAATTGCACCCCGTAGAAATTGTCTTTTTCAACGGCAACGCTATAGCGGCAGGAGTAGTCACTTTGTGCCACTGTGGCATTGTTCAAGGGAACATAATAGGAATGCACTAAATACATATAACAATTTTGGGTTATGCCTTTAAAAATTCCCTTTTGGTGGTGCTTGATTTGGTTCCACCCCATATGTGGTACTTTGACCGTATTGGGAAAGCGCCTTACTTTAAGGGGGAGTATCCCCAGGGCCGTGGTATCACCCTCCTCCGTCAGCTCACAGAGTAATTGCATGCCCAAACAGATCCCCAAAACGGGCTGCTTTAGTTGAGGGATCAATACATCTAATCCCTTTGACCTCAATTTGTTCATGGCACTAGCGGCTTCTCCCTGCCCGGGAAAAATAACTTTTTCTGCCGCAGCAATTTTTGTGCTGTCATCAGTAATTTCCGTTGATACCCCCAAGCGCTCTAGCGCAAACTCTAAGCTTTTGACGTTTCCAGCATCGTAATCAATTATTACAGTTTTCATGTTAGAGGGTTCCTTTGGTAGAAGGCAATACCATATTGTTGACGTCTCTTTTTACAGCGCTTTTTATGGCTCTGGCAAAGGCCTTAAAAATGGCTTCAATTTTGTGGTGTTCGTTCTCACCACTGGCTTTGATATTGATATTGGCCTTGGCGCCATCGGAAAACGACTTAAAGAAGTGGTAAAACATCTCTGTGGGCATTTGCCCAATCATTTCTCTTTTAAACGATGCTTCCCATACCAGCCAGCTTCTGCCACCAAAATCAATCGCTACTTGTGCCAATGCGTCGTCCATGGGCAAGGTAAAGCCATAGCGCTCGATTCCTTTTTTGTCTCCCAAGGCTTTGGAAAACGCTTCTCCCAAGGCAATGGCAGTATCCTCGATGGTGTGGTGTTCATCCACCTGTAAATCTCCCCTTGTTTTGATGTTCAGATCGACCCCACCGTGTCGGGACAATTGGTCCAGCATGTGATCAAAAAAAGCAATACCGGTATCGATGGTGCTCTTTACTCTGCCATCCAAGTTTAGTGTTATACTGATCTGTGTTTCATTAGTATTGCGTTCTAAATGCACCGCACGATCCTTAAGCAAAAGCATGCGGTAGATGTCCCCCCAGCTCTTGGTTTTTAGGGCGACGGTATCCTCTAGTGTGCCGTCGGTTACTTCGTCTGCGCCAAGTGCTACATTGTTGTCGATAAAAATACCTTTGGCTCCTAGGTTTTTGGCCAATTGCATGTCGGTCAACCGATCGCCGATCACATAGGAACCGGCCAAGTCATACTTGGGGTTGTCCATATAGGCGGTTAGCATGGCTGTTCCGGGTTTGCGGCTTTCGGCCATTTCCTCAGGGAATGTTCGGTCGATAAATACTTCAGAAAAAACAACCCCCTCGTTTTCAAAAGACTTGATCAAAAGGTTTTGATACGGCCAAAAGTCTGCCTCAGGAAAGTTATCCGTTCCCAAGCCATCTTGGTTGGTGACCATCACTAGTTCGTAGTCCAGCTCCTTAGCGATGTTGCTGAGATAACGGAATACATTGGGGTAAAAAACCAATTTTTCGTAGGCATCTAACTGGTAATCCCTAGGTTCTATGGTCAGGGTGCCGTCACGGTCGATAAAAAGTACTTTTTTCATTGATCTATGATTTTACAAATCTCAATAAAGTTACTATTTTCCTCAGGGGTCCCTACAGTCACCCTCAGAGTGTTTTTACATCCTTGTAAACGCGAACGATTTCTGAGGACCATTCCGGCCGCCAAAAATTGGTTGTAGCGTTTATCAGCATCGTCCACCACCATCAGCAGAAAATTGGCATCGCTGGGGTAAATTTTTACAATAAAATCAAATTGTATCAAGGCTTTGTCCAATTTTTTTCGTTCATCGATTAGCAGGCCTACCTCTTCCTGAACGGTTTTATAGTCCACCAACCGAGCTAAGGCTTGTTCTTGACTGAGGGCATTGACGTTGTAGGGCGGTTTGATTTTGTTAAAATAATTAATGACCGAGGGGTGAGCAAAACACATCCCGAGTCGAATCCCCGCCAATCCGAAGGCCTTGGAAAAGGTCTGGCAAACCAAAAGCTGTGGATAATCTTTTAATAGACCTAGAGCACTTTCTTCCTCAGAAAAGTCAATGTAGGCCTCATCAATGACAACAATGCCTTTAAATCCGTCTAAAAGCATTTTGATGAGCTTCAAGGGCACTGCATTTCCGGAAGGATTGTTTGGGGAACAGACAAATATGATTTTGGTGGTCTCACTTACTACCGTAAGGATGCCATTGATGTCGGGTAAAAAGTCTTTATCTAATGGGACTTCCTTGATTTGGATGTTGTTTAGTTTTGCCAAAATGCCATACATCCCATAGGTAGGTGGCAACAGCAGCACCTCATCCGCTCCAGGTTCACAAAAAGTACGAAAAATCAAATCCAGCACTTCATCACTTCCGTTGCCCAATAAAATCTGTTCGGGTTGAACCCCTTTGACCCCCGCCAAAGACTGTTTTAGTTTTCTCTGTAGCGGATCAGGGTAACGATTGATGCCGTCACCAAATGGATTTTCGTTAGCATCCAAATATATTTTTTGGGCCTCAAAATCCTCAAACTCGTCCCTAGCCGAACGGTAGGGTACAATGGATTTGATCATGGGACGTAGTAATAGATCTATGATTGCTGGTGTCATGAATGTAGTTTATTGAGCCGAATAGAAACAGCGTTTTTGTGTGCTTGCAGACCTTCTGCAGTAGCCATTTCCTCTACCACAGGCCCTAAGGCTTGTAATCCTTCAGCGGTTATTTTTTGGTAGGTAATTGCCTTGAGGAAACTGTCTAAGTTTACTCCGCTGTATTGTCTTACATATCCATTGGTGGGCAGGGTATGATTGGTGCCAGAAGCATAATCACCAGCACTCTCTGGGGTATAATTGCCCACAAAAATAGATCCTGCGTGTTTGATTTTCGACACAAAATCGTCTTCATTTTCTAAGCAGACGATCAGGTGCTCAGCCCCGTAATAATTGGTAAAGGACAGCGCCTCTTCCTCTTTTTCGAAGTAAATGATTTTGGAGTTGTTCAGTGCTTTGACAGCCGTTGCCTTTCGAGACAAAACCGCCAGCTGATTTTCCAATTCAGCATCTACCTTGTCCATCATCTCTTTGTTGGTGGTGACAAACAACACCTGACTGTCGGGCCCGTGTTCTGCTTGAGAGAGTAAATCGGCCGCCACAAAGGAGGGATCGGCCGTGTCATCCGCCACTACCATCAGCTCACTGGGTCCTGCGGGCATGTCTATAGAGACTTGGTATTGGGTAGCCCATTGTTTTGCTACGGTTACATATTGATTGCCAGGACCAAAGAGCTTGTCTACTTTGGGAACGGTGGCCGTTCCTAGGGCCATTCCTGCAATTGCTTGCATGCCTCCCACTTTGTAGATATTTGTAATTCCACACAAATCTGCTGTATAAAGTATTACATCTGCAAGACTTCCGTCATCATTTGGTGGTGAGCACAATACAACTTCACTACAGCCTGCAACTTGTGCAGGAACAGCCAACATGAGTATTGTAGAGAAAAGCGGAGCAGAACCTCCAGGAATATAAAGGCCTACCTTTTCAATGGGCAACTTCTTTTGCCAACAATTGACCCCTTTTATTGTTTCTATACGCACTTCATGGGTCTTTTGTGCTTCGTGGAAACGCAGGATGTTTTCTTTCGCTTTTTGTATGGCCGCCTTTAATGCTGGTGAAACCCTGTTTTTTGCAGCAGCAATGGCTTCGTGTGTTACGCTTAAATTTTCTGTTTTTACTCCATCAAATTTTTCGGTGTATTCAAAAAGGGCTTGATCCCCCATGTTGGTGACAGCCTCAAAAACTTCCTTGGCAAGTGGCTTCAGCGCCTCGTATGATGCTGATCCACGTTGGCAAAGGGATTGCCATTCTGACTCGGGGGGGGTTATATATCGTTTCATTATAATACCATTTTTTCGATGGGACAAATCAATATATCCTCAGCACCCGCTGCTTTTAGGGCTTCGATGACTTCCCAAAAAGACGCTTCGTCGATCACAGAGTGCAAGGAAGACCATCCGGACTGCGCCAATGGCAGTACAGTCGGACTTTTAAGCACGGGAAGTATTGCGCTGATTTCTTCAATTTTATCATTGGGGGAATTAAGTAAAATGTACTTTAGTTTTTTGGCTCGTAAGACGGTCCTAATGCGAAAAAGTAATTTATCTATGATTGCTGTTTTTTCTGCATCCATTGCAGGTGCTTGGACCAGCACTGCCTCAGAATCAAGGATTTTGGTCACTTCTTTTAAATTGTTTTTAAAAAGGGTGCTGCCACTGGAAACAATATCACATACGGCATCTGCCAATCCTATATTTGGCGCGATCTCAACAGAGCCGTTGATGACGTGTAATTCCGCAGAAATATTATTTTCCTCCAAAAACTGATTGACTGTATTGGGATAGGAAGTTGCAATGCGCTTACCATTGAACTCTTTAATATCGTTAAATGCCTTTTCCTTGGGTACAGCCATGGCCACCCTACATTTAGAAAATCCCAGTTTTTCAATTATTCGAAGGTCTTTCCCCTTTTCGTGGATTAGGTTTTCACCGATGATGGCTAAGTCCACTACCCCATCTCTTAAATATTGGGGGATATCACCATTTCTTAAGCACAACACTTCTAATGGAAAGTTTCTCGCAGCAGCCTTTAGCTGGTCTTTACCGTTATCAATAGATATCCCACATTTTTTTAAGATCCCCAAGGACTCCTCGTTGAGTCTACCTGATTTTTGAATTGCAATTTTTATCATTTAAATAAATATTAAAAAAAAACCCGTTTGAAAATCAAACGGGTTTTAAGTATGGACAATACATTACCTTCACCTCATTTGATCGGTTAAAAAGGAATGTGTATGAAGAATCAATTTTTTCACTCTGCAAATATAGCAAATTTTTCAAATAGCAATAAAATCAATTTTACTGATTCCCTAATATAATGGGCAATCCAGAATCTCCACTGCCAATAACAATGACTTTAGAATTGGGGGATTCAGAAAGCTTTAAGGTCGCTTCTATCCCTTTTTCTTGTAGGATTTTATCGGTTAGTGAAGCACTTAGAATGCGGTTGGCTGTCGCTTTACCCTCAGCATCGATACGCTGACGCTCGGCCTCTTGCTTGGCTTTTTCAAGGCGAAACTCATATTCCAAAGACTCTTGCTCCTGTCCTAATTTTCGTTCGATGGCTTCTTTGATCGCCAAGGGCAATGTTACGTCTCTAACCAATACGGCATTGACCTGAATGTGTTGCGATTGTACGTTTTTAATGGTTTCTTCATAAATTTCATTTTGAATGGCATCTCGCTTGGTAGAATACAACTGCTCTGGGGTGTAACGTCCAACCACAGAACGGGCTACCGCACGAATTTGTGGAATCAAGACAATATTCACATAGTTTTCACCTTTGGTTTGGTGTAACAGCCCCAGTTCATCGTATTTGGGTTGATACAATACGGAAACATCCAAGGATATTTCCAAACCGTTGGAAGAAAGTACTTGCATGTTGCCTTCAAAAAACTCCTGTTGTTTTACGTTGTAAATAAAAACCTTATTCCAAGGGGCAATGACATGAAAACCTTCCCCGAGTGGTGGTTGCTCTGTTACAACCCCTCCACTAAAGGTTTTAAATAGAACGCCAGCTTCTCCATATCCAATATTGATAGAAGATTTTGAAACGAAAACAATTAGCACAAAGGCCAAAATGATAATGGGCAATCCAATTTTAGGTAATTTTTGCATGATAAATAATTTTTAAGTTAGCATTCCTCCGTCTACTTGAAGGACTTGGCCGGTTATATAATTTGACAAATCTGATGCCAGAAAAACACAAGCATTGGCAACATCCTCAGGAAGCCCCCCTCTTTTTAAGGGAATCCCATCACGCCACGCTTGAACCAAATCTTCCGAAAGACTGTCTGTCATTTCGGTTTCTATAAATCCTGGGGCAATAACATTACTTCTTATATTCCTGGAACCCAATTCGAGGGCTACGGCTTTTGAAAAGCCGATGATTCCAGCTTTTGAGGCAGCATAATTTGTTTGCCCAGCATTGCCTTTAATTCCAACAACAGAACTCATGTGGATCAATGCTCCGTGTCTTTGCTTTAAAAAAGTACGCTGTATGGCTTTGGTCATATTAAAAACAGACTTTAGGTTCACTTCGATGACAGCGTCAAAATCTTCTTCGCCCATTCGCATCATCAAATTGTCTTTGGTGATACCGGCATTGTTAACCAGTATGTCTATTTTTTTAAAATCTTCAAGAACAGCGTCAACCAATGATTTAGCTGCTTTAAAATCGGCAGCGTTACTTTGGTAGGCTTTTGCTTTGACTCCGTGGGTAGTGAATTCTTTTACGAGTGCTTCGGCAGCCGCAGTGGAGCTGTTGTAAGTAAAAGCAACATCACAACCCTGTTGTGCAAAAGTGAGCGCTATGCCCCTTCCAATTCCCCGAGTAGCTCCAGTAACGATGGCTGTTTTATTTTCGAGTAGTTTGCTCATATGAATCTATGCTAAAACTTCAGCTACCTTTTGTCCAATTTTGGCTGGTGAATCAACAACGTGAATCCCACAAGACTTCATGATCTCTTTCTTGGCTTCTGCCGTGTCGTCTTTACCTCCCACTATTGCGCCAGCATGGCCCATAGTTCTTCCTTTTGGTGCTGTCTCTCCTGCGATAAACCCAATTACAGGTTTTTTATTGCCATTTTCTTTGATCCAATGTGCGGCATCAGATTCCAGCTGTCCGCCAATTTCTCCAATGATCACAATGGCCTCAGTTTCGGCATCGTTCATGAACAGCTCTACAGCATCTCGGGTTGTGGTGCCAATGATTGGATCTCCACCAATGCCAATGGCTGTAGTAACGCCCAAACCTTCTCTTACAACTTGGTCTGCAGCTTCGTAAGTCAATGTCCCGGACTTAGAGACGATCCCCACTTTTCCTTTTTTAAAGACGAAGCCAGGCATTATTCCAACTTTGGTTTCCTCTGGGGTGATCACGCCAGGGCAATTGGGTCCTACCAGGGTGCATTTTCTGTTTTTGATATAGTCATAGACGCTGATCATATCGGCCACAGGAATGCCTTCTGTAATGGCAATGATGACCTTAATACCTGCATCGGCAGCTTCTTTAATGGCGTCGGCAGCAAAGGCTGGAGGAACAAAAATAATCGATGTGTCCGCTCCAGATTTATCCACTGCTTCCGCAACAGAGTTATAAACAGGCATGTTTAAATGGGTTTGCCCTCCTTTTCCAGGAGTAACACCTCCAACAACTTGCGTACCATATGAAATCATTTGTTCTGCATGAAAAGTTCCTTCACTGCCTGTGAATCCCTGTACAATTATTTTAGATGCTTTGTTGACTAATACACTCATATTATTTTATTGTATAAAGATATGATTAAATGGTAGGAATGTGATGTGTTATTCTTTGATTCTTTCTTGGTAACTTCCTTTAGCGGTGTCCACTTTAATTTTGTCTCCTTCGTTGATAAAAAGGGGAACATTTATTTTTGCGCCTGTTTCAACTGACGCAGGCTTTGTAGCATTGGTAGCGGTATTCCCCTTTACACCTGGTTCGGTATGGGTAACTTCAAGCACAACGCTGGCGGGCATATCTACAGATAAAGGAAGGCCGTCTTCTGTGTTGATAGAAATACTGACAATTTCTCCCTCTTTCATCAATCCAGGGTTATCAATCGAATTTATGTTGACGACAATTTGATTGTAATCATCCACATTCATAAAATTAAAATTCTCCCCTTCACTATAGAGGTATTGGTATTTATTGGTTTCTACCCGGATATTATCAATTTTATGGCCTGCTGAAAAGGTGTTGTCTATCACCTTACCCGTGGTTACACTTTTGAGCTTGGTTCTAACAAAAGCTGGTCCCTTGCCAGGTTTTACGTGAAGGAATTCCACAATTTTAAAAATATCATTGTTGTATTTAATACACAAACCCTTTCTGATGTCTGATGTAGATGCCATTTTTTAAAATTAGTTTTTTTGGAAATAACCTTTCATGATCCCCCTTTGCGAATTCCTGATGAATTGCAAGATTTCATCCCTTTCAGGAGAGGCCACCATTTCGGCTTCGATAATGTCAACGGCTTGTGTGTTGTTTAATTTTTTTTGATACAGGATTCTGTAGATGTTCTGAATCTCGGTGATCTTTTCTGAAGAAAACCCTCTTCTTCTGAGTCCCACAGAGTTGATTCCAACATAGGAAAGCGGCTCTCTTGCTGCCTTTACAAAGGGTGGGACATCTTTTCTAACCAGTGATCCACCAGCAACAAATGCGTGGTCACCAATGGTAGAAAATTGGTGAACTGCGACCAATCCTGCGAGAATAACATGATTCCCGATGCTGATGTGTCCTGCAAGTGTGCTGCTATTAGAAAAAATACAATTATCTCCGATAAAGCAATCGTGAGCGATATGGCAATAGGCCATAATTAGGCAGTTACTTCCGATTTTGGTCATCTGTCGATCGGAAGTGCCCCTGTTAATGGTCACACACTCCCGGATGGTGGTATTATCCGCAATTACAGCGAGGGTATCTTCTCCTTTAAACTTAAGGTCTTGCGGAACAGCGGCAATAACAGATCCTGGAAAAATACTACAGTTTTTGCCGATCCTTGCGCCTTCCATTATGGTTACATTGGATCCAATCCATGTGCCTTCGCCAATCTCTACGTTATTGTCTATAGAAGTAAACGGCTCAATAACGACATTTTTTGCCACTTTAGCTTCAGGATGGATGTATGCTAATGGTTGTTTCATTAGATTATTTACGTTTTACAATTTGCGCCATTAGCTCGCCTTCGGCCACTAACTTTCCGCTGGCAAAAGCAGAACCTTTCATATGACAAATTCCCCTTCTTATGGGTGAAATGAGCTCCAATTTAAATATGAGGGTGTCTCCTGGTGTTACTGGCCTTTTAAATTTCACATTGTCCATTTTCATAAAAAGGGTCAGGTAGTTTTCAGGATCAGGTACTGTATTCAATAACAATACTCCTCCTGCCTGCGCCATGGCTTCTATTTGGAGTACTCCGGGCATCACAGGTGCGCCGGGGAAATGACCTGGAAAAAACGGCTCATTCATGGTGACATTTTTAAGCCCTACAACATGATTTTTAGACAGCTCAAATATTTTGTCAACCAAGAGAAACGGAGGTCTGTGAGGCAACATTTTCATAATATCATCGACATTCATCAGGGGCTCAGAATTGATGTCAATCTTGGGAGCATTCTCACGCCGCTCCAACTTGATCAACTGAGAAAGTTTCCTGGTAAAGTCGGTGTTGACCTTATGCCCTGGTTTGTGGGCAAATACTTTACCGCGAATGGGAACTCCAACAAGGGCGATATCTCCCACTACATCCAGCAGTTTGTGTCGCGCAGCCTCGTTGGAAAAGTGCAAACTTAAGTTGTCGAGGATTCCATTGGGTTTTACCGAAATGTTATCTTTTCTAAAAGCTTCTTTTAGTCGATCCATATTGCTCTCCGACAAGGGCTTGTCTACATAGACAATGGCATTGTTTAAATCACCGCCTTTTATAAGGCCATTCTCGAGCAATGTTTCTAACTCGTGCAAAAAACTAAAAGTTCGTGAGGGGGCAATATTGTCTTTAAACTCAATGATGCTCTCCATAGATGCATTTTGTGTTCCCAAAACTTTAGTTTCAAAATCAACCATTGTGGTGACTTGGTATTCTTCGGAGGGGATTAGTGTGATTTCACTCCCCGTTTCATCGTCTTTAAAACATATCAGTTCAGTTACTATATATTCATCCCTGGGTTTATCCTGTACTTCTATTCCAGCAGATTCGATTGCTTCTACAAAAAACTTGGAAGATCCATCCATTATAGGAGATTCAGGAGCATCTAATTCAATATAACAATTGTCAATGCCCATACCTACCAAAGAAGCCAGTACGTGTTCTGTGGTTTGAATTGCGGTATCGCCAATTTTTAAGTTGGTTCCCCGATCGGTATTGTTTACATATTGGACATCTGCTGGAATTTCAACCGTAGGGGTAATATCTGTTCTTATAAAAACAAAACCAGTGTCCACTGGGGCAGGTTTAAAAGTTAATTTTACTTTCCTACCGGTATGGAGCCCTACTCCATTGAGCGCAACTTTATTTTTTAAGGTTTTTTGGTAGGATAATTTGGTTTTCATAGGTCAAGTTTCTTTTTGATTTGATCTATTTCTTTGACCAATTTGGGTAGGTTTTTGAAATGCACATAAGATTTATTGTATGCAGTATATGAAAAGGCAGGGGTTCCTAGGATAATACCATTGTTGTCGATATCACTGATGACCCCAGCTTGGCCGCCAATTTTAACATTGTCACCAATGGTGATGTGTCCACCGATTCCAACCTGTCCGCCAATCACACAGTTTTCGCCAACTTTGGTAGAACCTGCGATTCCTGTTTGGGCAGCAATGACCGTGTTTTTACCTATATAGACATTGTGTGCAATTTGTATTAAGTTATCTAGCTTTACTCCATCTTTTATGGTAGTGGTACCCAAGGTTGCACGATCAATGGTAGCATTGGCCCC